>OODU01000871.1_pt1 | contig 32664 bp, 34 predicted proteins | sample 1671171 | NCBI WGS metagenome assembly OODU01 (sample SAMN06348129, study PRJEB24527) | human gut metagenome | biome: human gut; feature: ankylosing spondylitis patient; material: feces | host: Homo sapiens | place: China | collected 2015-10
ATCATATCAGCTTCAACATGCTGGTTGTTGTTTCTCAAGGTGATGCTTAATTGTGATACGTAATAACGATCCAGATCAATCTTTTGGAATGTTTTATATGTTTCCGCAAGAATTATATTTTCAAGTAAAATTCCTTTTACGAAATGATCTGCTCTTAAAATAAATAAATTTCTGTCAGCTATACCACAAGTATCCTTCCACATAGAATCATCCGCCAAATTTTTGATCAAAGCAGTTGAATGGGCATATATCATACCTGGTTGCATAAAAATTTCTAAATCTTCAGAACGTTCCCCACTATTCAATGAAATATATGATGGAATTTCGAGAAATAGTTCGAGTTCCAACAAGTAATTCTTTAGTTCATCCAGATGTCGCTTACTTAAAGACGTTTGCATTTCATCCAAATCCTTAATTCCCAAAGCATTCTTGGTTGCCTGATTGGCTTCTTCCGTGTTAATTAGTGACACATAAGATGGTTCTTGAATATTATGGATCGTAGAATACAGCGGGGCACTTTTAAAACACTTGTTAACTGCTTTGACCGTAGTGTAATAGCTGAACTTATTAATCATTTTATTCAAAACAGATTTCAATTCATTCTGTTCGTACAACTCAGTTATTGCAGCTCCATACCTTCTTGCATCTTCGCTTTTCTCCAATGAATGTAAAATATTTCCAACAATAGCGGTATTTTGATATTCTTCGCTGGCCTGCAATGTTTTATATGGACTTTTTGTTAATGTTCCTCCGTATTCAATATATTCATCTACGGAATCATTTTCGATAAGTTTTGAAAACTCCGCAAAAGGAATATAGGATGTATGTATCATTTGAATCCTATCATATAAAATATCGGATTGCGCAAGCATAATTCCCAATGAGTCCGTTCCAGCGATAACGATTTTAGCTCCTTTTGCTGCAAAATAATCTGAAAAAGTATTTCCATATTTTTGAAAGTCTGTAACTTCCGTTATTTCATCTAGGAAAAAGTTGCGAACGCCTTTATCGTATAAATCTTCCATTGCCTGCCGCAATTCAAGCATATCACATTCCCGTAGGCAAAGAATATATACTGTTTTTTCTTTGTCTTTATCCGATAGTTCTGATATATACTGATACATCATTACTGTTTTTCCGGTTCTTCGTAGGCCATATAAAGCACAAATCTTTCCAGGATATTCATGCTGCATGAAACCTTTCAATTGATTATAACAATCCCTTTTCCGAACATATGAAGTGGCGATTTGGTTTCCCATAATAATATTAATATTTTTTTCATACATAAATTGCGCCTCCATTTCTTCATTGACTTATTTTATATTCTCGGAACAAGCGGTCAAGCGTACATCTACTTATTTTCAATTCTTTTGCAATCTGCGTTTTCGTTGCCTGTCGGGTCATATAACGATTATAGTATTCTTCGATTCCAGGAACAACGATTTTGTTTCTTCCTTTGTAGCGTCCTTCTTTTTTGGCAATGGCTATTCCTTCCCGCTGCCGTTCCAGAATCATTTCTCGCTCAAACTCTGCAATGGCTGCCATCATGGTGAGCTGCAAACGTCCTGTCGGTGTCGATGTATCAAAGTTTTCTTTGAGACTTACGAACTTTGCTCCAGTATTCTCAATTCTTTTCACGATACTTAAGAGATCATATGCAGTCCGGCCGAGTCTGGAAAATTCTTCCACATATACGACATCATCTTCACGAATGAACCCCAGCATTTCCTGAAGTTTAGGTCTTTTCATCGTTTTACCGGATGCCTTCTCAATAAACCACTTATCAATATTATATTTTCCCAGTGCCTCTCGTTGCCTGGCTTCATTTTGTTCAACCGTTGATACTCTTACATAAGCAATATTCTTACCTTTACTCATTTTTTCCTCTTTGTACAAATAACTTCTTAGATATGGTCTACATTTTGTTCAATAATTGAATCTCTGACTTTATTTTAACATTTTATTGTCCATTTGACAATGTATAAAAACGTACACCCTATTTAGATATTTTTATTGTGACATCACATCTTCCCTTACAGCTTTTTCAAGAAGCTGACGAACATATTCAGGACAGCTGCTCTTACCGGATTCCCAGTTTTCCAAAGTTCGCACAGGAATATTATACTGCCTGGAGAATTCAGCTCTTGATTCAGAAAGCATCTCTCTTATTTCCATTTTTTCTTCCTCATTTGATATTACATATACTTTGCCATTGTGCTCCGCCAAAAGAATCCGTCATACAACCACTCAAGATCGTTTTTAAAAGTTGGCACATCGTGATGGTCTAATTCGGCAACGAATTTTACGTATTCATAGCTATAACCGTTTTTTTTGTAATACGTCAGCAGCGAGTTTATAGCTGTACAAAAAGTCTGCTTTATCAGCAACAGGATCTTCATCATCCCAACTCCACTCATCTTTTTCTTTCTCTTCATCTGTCATGGTGTCGTTTGCCTTTTTGTAAAAGAGAGAGAAAGCATATTTTTCTTCAGCCGGCAGATCTTCCATTTGCATCAAATGAGCCTTTCCCCAGGCATCATCAAAAATTTTTTTAAACTTTGACTTGAGTGGCATAGGAGTTTTATGCTTATACTGATTTATCGTGTCATCAATAATGAGCGCTAAATCCATATCAATGGGAAGTTGTTCTGTAACCAGATATACGCTTTTTTCATCGCAAACAATATAGAAGGTATCATTTTCAGTTTTTAACTATGCTCAGCAAGAAGTCCCCGACTTCTAAAGTGGGGGATGAATTGCGTCCGTCATAAAATATTGAAATACAGGATAAGAAGCGTTATAATAAAATCAGTCGAAGAAAAAAAGAAAGGCTGAACATATATGGAATTAGACAATAATGCACATTCGGTATTTTTGCTGTATTACCATCTTGTCCTTGTTGTCAAATACCGCAGGCAGGTCTTTGATGAAACGGTTTCCGAACGTTCAAAGGAAATCTTTGTGTATATTGCACCGAAGTATAACATTATGTTGCAGGAATGGAATTATGATAAAGATCATGTCCAGATTTTATTTCGGGCGCACCCAAATTCAGAAATCAGCAAATTCATAAATGCATATAAAAGTGCAAGCAGCAGACTCCTGAAAAAAGAATTTCCGCAGATACGGCAGAAACTGTGGAAAGAATGTTTCTGGAGCCAGAGTTTCTGCCTGCTTACAACAGGCGGCGCACCAATAGAAGTCATCAGAAAATATATTGAGTCACAGGGAGAAAAAAGCCGCAAAAGGGGCAGGTCTTATGGCAAACAAAGCATATAAATTCAGGATATATCCGAACAGGGAACAAAAAACACTGTTTGCCAAAACGTTTGGCTGTGTACGGTTCATCTATAATAAAATGCTGGATGATAAAATCAAATATTACGAGAAAACGAAAAAGAAACGGAACAATACCCCGGCGCAGTACAAAAAAGAATTTCCGTGGCTGAAAGAGGTTGACAGTCTAGCCCTTGCAAATGCACAGATGAATCTGCAAAAGGCATATAATAACTTCTTCCGGGATCCGAAAGTTGGATTTCCGAAATTCAAATCCAGACATAAAACCCGCGCTTCTTATACAACGAATAACCAGAAGGGCACGGTAGCCCTTGAAAATGGGCACCTGAAGCTTCCAAAAGCAGGGTATGTGAAGGTCAAACAGCACAGAGCGATACCGGAAGATTACCGGATCAAATCGGTCACCATCAGTCAAAATCCGGGCGGGGACTATTATGCAAGCGTTCTGTTCGAGTACGAAAACCAAGTACAAAAACAGCCCATGCATCAATTTCTTGGTTTGGATTTTTCCATGCAGGAACTGTACAGGGACAGCGAAGGCAGAGAACCGGAATATCCGGGATATTACAGAAAAGCGGAACAGAAATTAAAGAGAGAACAACGAAAGCTCTCAAAAATGCAGAAAGGTTCCAAAAACCGTGGAAAGCAGCGGATCCGGGTTGCCAGAATGCATGAGAAAGTAGCGGCCCAGCGCAGAGATTTTTTACACAAACAATCGCGAAAGATTGCAGATGCGTATGATTGCGTCTGTATAGAAGATCTCGATATGAAAGCAATGTCACAGGCGCTGCACTTTGGCAAATCCGTTTTGGATAACGGCTGGGGGATATTTGTGAATTTCCTGAAGTACAAAATGGAAGAACAGGGAAAACAGCTGGTGAAAGTAGGCCGTTTCTTTGCAAGCAGCCAGCTGTGCAGTGTATGCGGGTATAAGAATACCGAAACGAAGGATCTGCGAATCCGTGCATGGATCTGTCCGAAATGCGGTACACACCATGACAGGGATGTCAATGCGGCAGTCAATATCCGGAATGAGGGTATGCGTCTTATGTACAGCCTGCAGTGACAGGAATATAGAAAAAACCGTGGGGCACACGGGGATAGCTCGCTTATGCTTGACACAGTGGTGTCATCGAACGAGAACCGACGGTTCGCTTTTTGCGAAAGGAAGCCCCCGCCTCTGTAGGCGGGGGAGGATGTCAGTTCGCCCGGCGCGAACGTTATTCTTAAAGGTGAAAGTCCTAAGTGCGCCTGTTAGCGGGAAGCACATAGCCAACAAGGCAAGGGTGTCCACTGTAAAGTGGAATCTGAAGGAAGCCTGAGGCAAACCATTGGTCCGACGAACAGAAATCATGTATAAGGCTTACAGTTCGGATAAGACTGCTGAATAAGTTGAAGTCCAATAGCTAACAGAGGACTGGTAGTAGACATGGCGGATAGGTGATGGGAAAGATAGCGTATTTTAACCGGGGAGATCCTATGAGTGGTTTCATCAGCCATAGTAACAACGAATCATAGGAAGTCAGCAGATGTCATAGTAGCGAAGAAGTCCGGGAAACCGGATGGAGCAAAGGACAGAACAGTTAATCAGCTGGAGTACGTCCTGATTGAGAGTTTAGACAAAACACATGCCTAGAGGAGTACCACAAGTACTAAGTGGTCGAAACTCACGAAAAGGAAGGGAAACAGTGCATGGAAAAACAAAGTACAATAATCGAAGACATACTGTCCAAAGATAACCTAAACCGTGCATATCAGCAGGTAATAAAGAATAAAGGTGCGGCAGGGGTGGATGGAATGGAATGCGAAGGATTGCTCTCTCATTTGAGAGCCAATGGCACTCAACTCAGAGAAAGTGTAAGAAATCAATCATATAAGCCCATGCCGGTGAAACGGGTTGAAATTCCAAAAGAAGATGGAAGTAAGCGGAAGTTGGGGATTCCAACAGTGAAAGACCGAATGATTCAACAAGCAATATCGCAGGTCTTAGGACCAATATATGAGAGAAAATTTCATGCAAACAGCTATGGTTTCAGACCTGGAAAGAGTGCTCAACAAGCGGTACTAAAAGCTGTTGAATATATGAATGAAGGGTATAACTGGGTTGTTGACCTTGACTTGGAAAAATTCTTCGATACGGTAAATCATGATAAGCTCATTTCTATCTTAAACAAAGAGATTAAGGACGGAAAAGTTCTGTCGTTAATTCGAAAGTTTCTGGTAAGTGGTGTCATGGTTGGTGAGCAGATGGAAGAAACGGAGATAGGAACACCGCAAGGAGGAAATCTCTCGCCACTTCTTGCAAACATTATACTGAATGAACTAGATTGGGAACTTGAAAAGCGAAAACTAAAATTTGTAAGATATGCAGATGACTGCATTATTCTAGTGAGGAGTCAGAAAGCGGCTAACCGAGTAATGGAATCAATTACAAGATACATTGAATCTAAGCTTATCTTAAAAGTGAACCGGAAGAAAAGCAAAATAGGACGTCCCACAGAAATAAAATATCTTGGCTTTACTTTCTACAATCAGTTCAAGGAAAAGAAATACAAGGCAAAGGCTCATGAGAAGTCAATCCAAAAAGTAGTAAAGAGGCTGAAACTACTTACAAGCCGTAAATGGAGTGTAAATAACGCATACAAAGCACAAAAAATATCAGAAGTTCTTAGAGGTTGGATTAACTACTTTAAAATTGGCTCAATCCTTACAGTAACCCGGAAATTGGATAGAATACTTCGATACAGATTTCGAATGTGTATATGGAAACATTGGAAAACTCCACAAAATAAATTTAGAAATCTGGTAAAACTCGGAGTGTGGGAAGGAAATGCGGCGAAAGCGGCATGGTCCCATGGCTATGCGCGAATATGCCGTTCAGAAGCAGTATGCTATGCAATATCCAATGCACGCCTTGCAAAGTTCGGATTACTATCTGCGGAAACGTACTTTGTGCAAGTGTCAAGTTAACTGAACCGCCGGATGCGGAACCGCATGTCCGGTGGTGTGAGAGGTCGGCGGCGATAGCCGCCTCCTACTCGATCAAATATATTTCATCTTCTGAATATGATCATGATGAGGAGTGCGAAAAACCGTGTGCTTTTTCGCACTCTTTTTATTCAGTGTTTACGAATTATTGGTCGATGAAAAAGTTCGTCTGGAAAAATGATAAAGAATGATTGACTTTGAACGAGAATGATTATATTATAGGGTTAAAGATGATTAAATACAATCATAATAAGTCAAAAAATAGCAAAACCAAAGCAGCTGAATCAAGAACGCCTGGGCATTCTTGAACTACAAATGAAAAGGGGAATCTGTTATGTTGATGGAGAAACGCTTCCAGGAGATCCTGCGTATCCTGGAGGAGCAGGGAACGGTGTCGGTGCAGGATCTGACGGAAAGCCTGGATGCATCGGAGGCAACGATCCGGCGGGATCTAAGCCAGCTGGCCCAGATGGGAAAGTTAAAAAAGATTTATGGAGGAGCAGCCAGCTTAGAGACTGGTTATCAGACCAGGGAGATCCGGGTGGAGGAACGGCAGGAACTCTATGTGGAGGAGAAGAAGCAGATCGCAAAGTATGCGGCTTCCTTGATCGAGCCGGGAGATTTTGTTTATGTGGATGCAGGAAGCAGTACGGAATATCTGGTGGAGTACATCGAGGAACGTGACGCCTCTTATGTGACGAATTCTATGTCACATGCTTTGAAGCTGGCAGGAAGAGGCATGAAAGTCAGTATTCTTGGCGGCAATGTGAAGGGAACCACGGAAGCAGTAGTCGGAGCAGATGCTATGGAAACGCTGCGGCGGTATCATTTCACCAGGGGTTTCTGGGGAGCGGACGGAATCCGCAAGAAGGAAGGCTGTACCACGCCGGAGATGGAAGAAGCAGCGGTGAAACGGCTGTCCATGAAACAGACCAGGGATTGCTATGTGCTTTGTGACGGCAGTAAATTCGGCAAGATCGCACAGGTGACATTTGCAGAGCTTGCTGATGTGACGGTGATCACAGCGGGACTGAAGGATAAGAAGTATAAAAAATATGAAAATATTGTGGAGGTTGAAGACATATGATTTACACAGTGACATTTAATCCATCCCTTGATTACATTGTGCGGGCAGATCATTTTGCAGTTGGTGAGGTCAACCGGACAACCTATGAGCAGATCCTGGAAGGCGGAAAAGGACTGAACGTATCCGTAGTTTTGAAAAATATGGGACTGGACAGTGTGGCGCTGGGCTTTACTGCAGGCTTTACGGGAGAAGAGATCGAGCGTCGGGTGGCAGAGAGGGGCGTAAGCGCTGATTTTGTCCGGGTAGAAGAGGGGATGTCCAGAATTAATGTGAAGTTAAAGGCTGAGGTGGAAACGGAACTGAATGGACAGGGACCTCATATTGAAAAACGACATATTGAGAAGCTCTATGAAAAGCTGGAGCAGTTAAAGAAGGGAGATATTCTGGTACTTGCCGGAAGTATTCCGAATACGCTTCCGGATGATATGTACGAGCGGATCATGGAGCGTCTGGATGGCCGTGGAATCCGGATCGTGGTAGATGCCACCAGAGAGCTTTTGACCAAAGTCCTTCCATATCATCCATTTTTGATCAAACCCAATCATCATGAATTAGGAGAGATTTTCCATGTGAAACTCAGTGATAAAGCTGAGATTGCTTCTTATGCGAAGAAGCTTCAGGCGATGGGCGCGGAGAATGTACTGGTGTCCATGGCAGGAGATGGTGCGGTGCTGGTTGCTGAGGATGGGGCCGTTTATGAATGTCCGGCTCCCAGGGGAAAGGTGGTTAATTCCGTAGGCGCCGGAGATTCCATGGTAGCAGGATTTTTGACAGGATATCTGGAAACCGGAGATTATCAGGAAGCATTTTTAAGAGGTGTCGCAACCGGAAGTGCCAGTGCATTTTCGGAGCAGCTTGCCACAAGAGAAGAGGCAGAGGCGCTTCTTACCCAGCTGAAGGAAGTATGCTTATGAAAATTACATATCTGTTAAAGAAAGAGAGTATTGAACTGCATGGTCAGGTGAAGACCAAAGAGGAAGCTATTGACCGGATGGTGGAATTGATGGTGAGATCCGGAAATATCAGGGATGAGAATGCCTATAAACAGGGCGTGTTAAAGCGGGAAGCGGAAGGGACCACAGGAATCGGAGGTGGAATCGCCATTCCCCATGCCAAGAACTGTGGTGTGGTGCAGGCTGGTTTAAGCGCTATGGTGGTACCTGGCGGTGTGGATTATGACGCGATGGACGGCGCACCGGTAGACCTGTTGTTTCTGATCGCTGCGCCGGATACGGAGGATAATGTGCATCTGCAGGTGCTGAGCCAGTTGGCGGTGCTTCTGATGGATGGAGATTTTACCGCGAAGCTGCGAAATGCAAAGTCGGAAGAGGAGTTTTTACGGGTCATTGACGAGGCAGAAAAAGTGACAGGTGAAGCCGCAGAAAAGGTGGAGCCATCCGTTCAAAAATACCAGGTGCTGGCGGTAACCGCCTGTCCTACCGGAATCGCCCATACCTACATGGCGGCAGAAAACTTAGAAAAGACAGCGGAGGAACTGGGCTATACCATAAAAGTAGAGACTAACGGAGCTGTCGGGGTGAAAAACCGTCTGACAGATGAAGAGATTCAGGCTTGTGACGGCATCATCGTAGCGGCAGACAAGCAGGTAGAGATGGCCCGGTTTGACGGAAAGCCAGTGCTGATCACCAGTGTGTCCAGCGGGATTCACGATGGGGAGAAGCTGATCCGCCAGGTGGTGGACAAGCAGGTTCCTGTCTATCACAGTGATGGAACAGGTGCTGGAGCCGGCAGCCGGATATCAGACAGTCAGATATCTGGAAACAAAACATCTGGTGGTATGGGAAAGGAACATGTTGTTCGGAAATTTTATAAGCATCTGATGAATGGCGTGTCCTACATTCTGCCACTGGCAGTTGGAAGTGGCTGCCTGGTGGCTCTGGCGTATCTGCTGGGAGCGGATGTAAGTGCCTATAGGATGGTAAACGGGCAGAAGGGAGTGTGGACGGGTATCTCGGCAATCGATGCAGGCGGTATGGGAAATCCCGGAACATACCCTATGGCTATGTGGCTTTTGACTGCCGGCATGGTGATCCGCAAGATTATTTATCCGGTTATGGCCGGATTTATCGCTATGAGTATCGCAGACCGCCCAGGCCTGGTGATTGGACTGGCTGTAGGCGCAGTGGCTGACTGTGGCTTTTTAGGAGCAGTGGCAGCAGGTTTTTTAGGCGGCGGCGCGGCACTGTTGGCTGGTAAGGCATGCTCTTATCTTCCGGAGTCCCTGGATGGCATGAAGCCGATGCTGTTTTATCCGCTGTTTGGAATTTTAATAGCCGGAGTGGTGATGGCCATCTGCCGTCCGTGGATCAAAGCCCTGGATCTGCTGATCAACAGTACCATAGTTTCCTTAGATGGATTACCAGGAATTCTTTTAGGCGCCGTTCTTGGCGGCATGATGTCAGCGGATATGGGAGGTCCCTTAAATAAAACCGCCTATGCATTCGGTGTAGCCGAGGTAACTGCCTTTAGCGCAGCTGCAGGCCAGTATCAGGTCATGGCTGCTGTTATGGCAGGAGGTATGGTACCGCCACTGGGAATTGCCTTATGCACGACATTGTTCCCTTCGTATTTTACAGAAGAAGAACGGAAAAAAGGAAAATCCAACTATATGATGGGCCTGACGTTTAACACCGAAGGAGCCATTCCATTTGCAGAACGTCATGCCTGTGTCCGGGCTGCCTGTCTGCTGGGTTCCGCTGTCAGCGGCGCTCTGTCCATGTTTTTTGGCTGTGGCGTGATGGTACCTCACGGCGGAATTTTTGTGATCTGGATGATCTCCAACCCCATTGGTTTTCTGGCGGCAGTGATAGCCGGAAGCGTTATAACCATGATGGCGATGGGGATTGGTGTAAAGAGAAAGTGAGTGTAAAGAAAAATAGATATAAAAATCCCTCATAATATCTATATGATACCATGAGGGATTTTTTTTGCAATTATTCAGCCTTTACTTCTTTCCATGCTTCATTATACAGATCATCTACTTCATCGCCCAGATACTGTAACACTTCTGCGTTTTTCAGGTTATCAATATCAGGGAAGAGCGCCTTGTTATTCTGCAGATCTGCGTCTAACAGATCGAAAGCCCCTTTGTTTGGAGTGGAGTAGGTGATGTACTCGAAGTTCTTCTTGGCAATATCCGGGCGACACAGGAAATTGATCCATTTTTCAGCATTTTCTTTGTGCTTGGCGTTTTTCGGAACAACCCAGCAGTCGATGAAAATATAGGTACCTTCCTCTGGAAGAACATAATTTAAATTGTAATCAAGACCCAGTTCTTTTACTTCGTTCTGGATGTAGAGCATCTCGCCGGAGTAGATGACGCCGACTGCTGCTTCACCGCCGATCATCTTATCACGGACCTGGTCAATGACGTAAGCCTGGACCAGAGGCTTCTGGGCAATCAGGTCATTTTTGGCGATGGCGATTTCATCCGGGTTGGTGGTGTTTAAGGAGTAGCCGTTTTTCGTCAGGGCAATGGTGAATGCGCTGCGGATGCTGTCCTGCATCAGAAGCTCACCGGATAAACGCTCATCCCATAGATCAGACCATTTGGTAGGCGGGTCAATGCCAAGCTCCTCTAAACGTTTGTCATTGTAGAGGATACCAAGGTCACCCCAGGTGTAAGGAACGGCATATTTGTTTTCCGGATCGAAAGCGGTGCTTGCCATCTGCAGGTATAACGGGTCGATCTCCTTGATGTTTGGGATATTGTCGAAGTTTAACTCTGCCAGAAGGTCATTCTGAACCATTTTCTGGATCATGTAATCGGAAGGGCAGACAGCATCGTAGGAAATAGCGCCAGCCTCGATGATCGGGTACATCTCCTCATTGGTCTCGAACATATCGTAGATGACCTTAATACCGGTTTCTTCCTCAAACTGGGAAATGACAGATTCATCAATGTACTCACCCCAGTTGTAAACGTAGAGTTCATTGTCTTTGTCGGCACTGGACTTGGAAGAGCCGCAGCCGGTTACAGATACAGAAGCAGCAAGGACTGCCAGAGCAGCCATGGAAATGCGAGTGTAAGATTTTTTCATGTAAATATTCTCCTTATAAAAGATAACTATTCAGTAGGTCTGTTGCAATTTAGTTGGATTTTACTTCTTTCCAGAGGTCATTGTAGATGGAATCTACATTATCTCCAAGATACTGAAAAACTTCACTGTTCTTTAAAGAATCAATATCAGGGAAAACTGCCTTGTTATTCTGTATTTCTTCGTCTAACAGATCAAAAGCACCCTTGTTTGGAGTCGCATAGGTAATGTATTCGAAATTCATCTTGTCCCGGACACTGTCCTGCATCAGGATCTCGCCCTTGAACTTTTCATCCCATAAATCTGCCCATTTGGTTGGAACATCTTCCGGGGCTACCATGCTGGTGTTATAGGGGATACCCACAGTTCCCCAGTTGTAGACATACACTTCACCTGCATTGCCGGCGGCAGATTTTTTGCCACAGCCGGAAAGGAGACACGCAGTGCCAAGGAAAACGGCTGCAGGAAACAAAAATACACGTCTTTTCATTCAGTTAATCTCCTCTAACGCTCTTCTTTTTTGCGACCTGGAGCGAAATTGGTGATCAGGAGAAGCACCAGAACTGCCAGGAAAATAATCGTGGACAGGGCGTACATGGAAGGCTTGATTCCACGGCGCACTTCACTATAGATCAAGGTTGATAAGGTGTTGATGCCGGCTCCCTTGGTGAAATGGGTGATGATGAAATCATCCAGGGACATGGTAAATGCCAGCAGGAAACCGGACAGGACTCCAGGGAGTATATCCGGGAAAACCACCTTGAAAAAGGCATAGATTGGGGATGCGCCCAGATCCATGGCTGCCTCGTAGGTGCTCTTGTTGGTCTGCTTTAATTTTGGCATGACGCTTAGGATCACATATGGGATATTAAAGGTAATGTGGGCGATCAGAATGGTCTGAAAGCCAAGGGAAATGCCGAAAGCGATGAACGCTAACATTAAGGAAATACCAGTTACGATATCTGCATTCAGCATAGGAATATTGGTAATGCCCATGATAATCGTCCGGGGCAGCGGTTTCATGCTGTTGATGGCGATGGATGCCGCAGTGCCGATGATGGTGGCGATCAGCGCCGATACAAAGGCGATGAGCAGTGTGTTGACCAGAGCATCCATAATGGTGGCACTGTCAAACATCTGGGTATACCATTGAAGGGTAAAGCCGCCCCACTGGGTCCTGGATTTGGAACTGTTGAAGGACAGGACCATCATGGTCACGATAGGCGCATATAAAAAGATCAGGATCAGAACCAGATAGAAGTTCTCTACGATTCGTTTTGCATGGTGTTTTAATGTTTTCATCAGAATGCAGTTCCCTCCCCGTTCTTATCATATTTGGCGATCAGCGCCATGCTCAGTAAAATGAAGATCATCAGCACCAGGGAAAGGCCGGAGCCTAAGTGCCAGTTGCTTCCTTTGGTAAACTCCTGTTCGATGACATTACCGATCAGCAGGATCTTGCTTCCGCCTAACAGGTTCGAGATCACGAAGGTGGTCAGCGCCGGGACAAATACCATGGTGACACCGCTGATGATGCCAGGGACACTGAGCGGCAGCCAGATATAGAACAGAGTCTGGAAAAAGTTTGCGCCCAGATCCTGTGCTGCGTTGATGGTGTTGTCATCAATCTTGCAAAGCACATTATAAATAGGAAGAACCATAAAAGGCAGGAAGTTGTATACCATACCTAAGATAATGGCTCCGGAGGTATTGATCAGAGACTGGGTTGGCAGATGCAGCGCGGAGAGAATGCCGTTAATGACGCCATTTTTCTCCAGCAGGGTCTGCCATGCCAGGGTACGCAGCAGGAAGTTCATCCACATAGGAAGGATGAAAATAAAGACCACAAAGCTTCCTTTCCCGATATTTCTCTTTCGTAAGATCATAGCCAGTGGATAAGCCAGAAGCAGACACACAAGGGTGCTGATCAGGGAAAGACCCAGGGATAAAAACAGGGCCTTCCGGTGCTCGGCGGTTCCGATGGAAAGGACGTTGGCCAGAGTAAATGCGCCGCTTCGGTCAGTGAGACCATAGAAAACGATCAGCGCAAGAGGAATGACCGTGAAACCGATCATCCATAACAGATAAGGACCGGATAATAATTTTTTACTCATTGACTCCCACTGCCTCCTCATCTTCAGAAGCCGGTTTATTCATGATCTGAATATTGAACGGATCAACCCGGATGCCGACCTCTTTGCCAACCGGACAGAGACTTGTGCTGTGAACCAGCCATTCAAAACCGTCCGGCGTGGTGATCTCCATCTCGTAGTGAACACCCTTGAAGATCAGATGGGTGCAGATACCCTTTAACGTACCTTCTTCCGGAGCGACCAGTTCGATATCTTCTGGACGGATGACTACGTCAACAGGGGTATTGTTTCCAAAGCCCTTATCCACACAGGCAAATCTTGCACCGAAGATCTCGACCAGCTCATCATGGAGCATAATACCCGGAACAATGTTGCTCTCACCGATGAAATCCGCTACGAAGGCATTTTCCGGCTCATTGTAGATCTGCTCCGGAGAACCCATCTGCTGGATATAACCCTGGTTCATGACAACAATGGTGTCGGACATGGTCAGCGCTTCCTCCTGATCATGGGTGACATAGATAAAGGTGATGCCAAGCTCATTTTTCAGGCGGATCAGCTCGTACTGCATGTCCTGACGCAGCTTTAAGTCCAGAGCGCCTAAAGGCTCATCAAGAAGCAGGACTCTTGGCTCATTGACGATGGCACGGGCAATGGCGATACGCTGCTGCTGACCGCCGCTTAAGGAGTTGACGTCACGGTTCTCAAAGCCGTCTAAGTTCACTAATTTTAACGCATATTTGATCTTGTCCTGAATATAGGACTTTGGTTTATTCTTAATTTTCAGACCGAAGGCGATATTTTCCGCGATGGTCATGTGGGTAAACAGGGCATATTTCTGGAAAACGGTGTTTAACTGGCGCTTATTAGGCGGCAGGCTGGAAATATCCTGACCATCGAAAATGACCTTACCGGAATCCGCGTGTTCAAAACCGCCTAAAATACGAAGCGTTGTAGTCTTGCCGCAGCCGCTTGGGCCTAACAGCGTTACGAAGGAATTCTCCTTAACAGAGAGATTTAAATCATCCAGCACCATCGTGCCGTCAAAGCTTTTTGAGATATTCACCAGATCAATAAGTGGCTGACTCATGATATGTTTCCTCCTGATAATGGTAATGGCCGGGCCTTAAAAACTAGGCGGTGAGCTGACCCATAAGATGATGGCTCCGGTTTTGCTTGTAAGATAATGTTTTTTGTCCGGGGTAAAATAGAAAGATTCACCTTTCTTGGCCCGGTAGAGCTTATTCCCTAAATGAATGGCGATACTGCCCTGAAGAACGTATCCGAACTCCTCCCCCTCATGGGGATTGTCCGGGTAGGTTTCGCCGCCTGCCTCCAGAGTCAGGAGGATGGGCTCCATCATATTTTTCTGGGCGTTTGGAATGATCCATTTGATCTCATTCTTTAAGTCTGTATCAATTTTTTCAAAATAGTCGGCTTTTCCGAACACGATCTGTTCATCCGGGGCTTCTGTGAAGAAATCCGCCGTGGTCGTGCCCAGACACTGCAGGATATCCATCAGGGTGGCGATAGAAGGCGAGGTGAGATTCCGCTCGATCTGGGAAATAAACCCCTTTGACAGCTCCGCACGATCTGCCAGCTCCTCCTGCGTCAGCCCCTTTAAGATACGCAGCTCTTTTAATTTCAGCCCAATATCCATTAGTTGCCTCCTCCGTGCTCATATGATACTTATGTAACTGTCCAGTACCTTTACAGTCACATCCTCATTATAATAGTAATCGAAAAGTTTACAAATACTAACTGACACTAAAAATAATCAAAAAGTTTAGTAATAATAAACCAGACGCAAACTCCATTATACAGAAAAATATATGAGTGTCAATAGATTTTTTGTTAAATCTATGGTACAATTTAGACATTCAGTTTGGTAGGAGGAATGTGACATGAAAGAGATGTACATGGCTTATGTGGGATCTTATTCTTATACGGGTAACGCAAAGGGAATTACGGTCTACGATGTGGATGTGGAAAAGGGCGTTTTTAAGGAGAGATGTGAAGTTGAGGTGGACAACTCTTCTTATGTAGTGGCATCACCGGATGGTAAGGTTTTATATTCCATTGCCGATGAGGGTGTGGTTTCCTTCCGGATCCATGAGAACGGAAGTATTACCAAGTTAAATACAGCCAATATTAAAGGAATGAGGGGCTGTCAGCTTTCCGTTGACCCAGATGGAAAGTACCTGTTCGTGGCAGGATACCATGATGGCAAAGCAACGGTTATGAATCTGAACCCGGATGGAACCGTTGGCAGTATCGCAGCTGGTGTTTACCATAAGGGACTGGGAAGTGTGGCTGAGCGTATGTTCCGTCCGCATGTCAGCTGTGTCCGTATGACACCGGACAAAAAGTTTGTGATGGTGGCAGATCTTGGTGTTGACCAGGTGAAGGTTTACCGGATCAATGAGAATGATGATACGCTGATGCTGGTGGATACACTTCCATGTGACCTGGAATCCGCTCCAAGGCATTTCATTTTCAGCAAAGACGGCAGATATATGTATCTGATGTATGAAGTGAAAAATGTAATTGATGTGTATACATACGAGACCGGCAAGCGGGCTCCGAAGTTAGAAAAGATCCAGACGATTTCCACCACAGGCGAGAAACGGTTAAGCCAGCTGACTGCAGCCTGCGCCATTCGGTTCTCTTCCGATGAGAAGCATTTGTTCTGCTCCAATGCAGGTGATGATACGGTAAGTATATACAAACGTGATGAGGAGACAGGACTTCTGGAACTGATCTGCTGTCTGCCGATCAGTGGCGAGTATCCGAAAGACATCGCGATTTTCCCGGATGATCAGCATATCGCAAGCCTGAACCATGAAACGGGAAGTATTACATTCTTCCATATTGATTACGAGAAAGGACTTCTGGTGGGCAGCGCGAATCCAGTGAGGGTGGATGAGCCGAACTGCTGTGCTATCGTGAAGGTAAGAGGATAATTTATGGCTGGATCGACATGGGGGACACTGCTTACGATGACGACCTGGGGTGAGTCGCACGGAAAGGGAGTTGGGGTTGTAGTAGATGGCTGCCCTGCGGGGCTTGCGCTTTGTGAGGAGGATATTCAGACTTATTTAAATAGGAGAAAGCCGGGACAGAGCAGGTTTACTACCATGCGTCAGGAGAGTGACCAGGTGGAGATCCTGTCAGGTGTGTTTGAAGGAAAGACTACTGGAACGCCGATCTCGCTTCTTGTAAGGAATACAGACCAGAGATCCCATGATTACAGTTCCATCATGGATATCTACCGCCCGGGACATGCGGATTATACGTTCGATGAAAAGTACGGATTCCGCGATTACCGGGGCGGCGGACGATCCTCCGGCCGGGAGACCATTGGGCGTGTGGCAGCCGGAGCGATTGCGGCAAAGCTGCTGGAGAGCCTTGGAGTGACGGTGACAGCATATGTCAGATCCATCGGACCGGTGGAGATCTCCATGGACCGGTTTGATCTGGAGGCGGCATCGGAGAATAAAGTCTGTATGCCGGATCGGGAAGCTGCAAAAGAAGCAGAGAGCTATCTGGAGCAGATGTTAGAAGATCAGGATTCCGTGGGAGGTGTGGTGGAATGTGTCATCACCGGGCTTCCGGCGGGAATCGGGGAGCCGGTTTTTGAGAAGCTGGATGCCAGACTGGCCCATGCTGAGATGTCTGTCGGTGCAGTAAAAGGCGTGGAGATCGGTGATGGCTTTGAAGCGGCGAAGGCCGTTGGTTCTGTCAATAATGACGATTTCTGCAGAAATGCAGATGGAACCATCGGAAAGCGCACCAACCATTCCGGCGGCATCTTAGGAGGTATGAGTGATGGAAGTCCGATCGTTCTGCGGGCGGCTTTTAAGCCGACTCCGTCCATCTCAAGACCTCAGCAGACCGTGAACCGGGCCGGCGAGGAGGTAGAAACCGTGATCAAAGGACGTCATGATCCGATCATCGTGCCGAGAGCCGTGGTTGTTGTAGAGACCATGGCGGCGTTTACGTCGGCAGATCTGATGCTGCAGAATGCGGTAGCGAAGCTGGACAATGTCCGGAAGGTTTATGAGAGATAGGAAATGGTTCAGCAGGTCTGTGCACTTGTTGCGCTGACCGTAAAAAATGCAGGTAAAAATATTTTATATATAAAGAGGAGAAATGTTATGAAAATCGCAATTGGAAATGATCACACAGCACTGGAGATGAAGGCAGCAATCAAAGCGCATCTGGAGGAGAAAGGCTATGAAGTCCTGGATCTGGGAACCAATTCCACAGACAGCTGTGATTATCCGGTATATGGTGAAAAGGTAGGCCGTGCACTGGTAGACGGAGAGGCAGATCTTGGTATTGCCATCTGCGGAACCGGTGTCGGTATCTCTCTGGCAGCGAATAAAGTAAAGGGTGTTCGCGCCTGTGTCTGCAGCGAGCCATACACAGCAAAGCTGTCCCGTATGCACAACGATTCCAACGTTCTGGCATTTGGTGCGAGAGTGGTCGGTGTTGAGCTGGCAAAAATGATCGTAGATGAGTGGTTAAACGCAAGCTTCGAGGGCGGACGTCATCAGAGACGTGTAGACATGCTGATGGACATTGAAAATCATTAATTGATTGGAAATGACAGAAAATGACTGCAAGTGACAAAACGCAGAAGCAATCGAAAGTGCAGGAGGATTTTCTATGAGTAAGCAGGTTTTAGTGGTGATTCCGGTTGAGGAGCGTCACAAAGAATATTTGGAAAATATAGGTACCGGCTGTGTGTTCACCTACACATCCCCGAAGGCGGTGACAGAGGAAGAACTGGCGAATGCACAGATCATCATCGGTAATGTCAGTGCCGAACAGCTTGCGAAGGCGCCGAAGCTGGAGTGGTTCCAGTTAAATTCTGCAGGCTCAGATGCCTTCTGTAAACCAGGAGTGTTAAGGGAGGGGGTTCTGCTCACGAATGCGACCGGCGCATATGGGCTGGCAATCTCAGAGCATATGTTAGGTGTTACGCTTATGATGCAGAAGCACCTGGCAGAATATTATGTAAACCAGAAAAACCATCAGTGGAAGGATGAAGGAACGGTAACTTCTATCTATGGATCAACGACATTGGTGGTTGGCCTGGGGGATATCGGCGGTGAATATGCGAAGCGCATGAAGGCGCTGGGAAGTTATACGATCGGTCTTCGAAGAACCGAGGGTGAGAAACCGGATTATCTGGATGAGGTATTTACGACGGAACATCTGGACGAGCTGCTTCCAAGAGCAGATTTTGTTGCCCTGTCATTACCGAATTCCCCGGCGACTTATCACATCATGGATGAACGGCGGCTTCGTCTGATGAAGAAAACGGCATTTCTGTTAAATGTCGGCCGCGGAAGCGCGATCGATCCGGAGGCATTAAACCGGGTACTCCATGACGGATGGCTTGGTGGCTGCGGCGTAGATGTGACAGAACCGGAGCCGCTTCCGGAAGATTCTCCACTGTGGGATGCACCGAGAATGTATATCACGCCTCATATTTCCGGACAGTACCATCTGCAGGAGACCTTTGAGCGGATCGTGCGGATCGCAGGCGGCAATCTGGAGAAGTTCCTGGCGGGCGAGAAAGACAGCATGAAAAATCTGGTGGATTTTAAGACCGGATATCGGAGGAGATAGTTATGAAGAAGATAGGATTTGTAGGAGTCGGGATCATGGGCAAATCTATGGTTCGCAACCTGATGAAAGCAGGATTTGAGGTTTCTATCTATACAAGAACCAGGTCTAAAGTTGAGGATGTCATCGGAGAGGGCGCTATCTGGTGCGATTCTGTGGCAGAATGTGCCAAAGGAAGAGATGCAGTGATCTCCATCGTCGGATATCCGAAGGATGTGATCGAGGTGTACTTTGGACCGGCCGGGATCTTAGCCAATGCAGATCCGGGAACTTACGTGATTGATATGACAACGACCAGCCCGAAGCTTGCAGTCCAGATCTTTGATGAGGCAGAAAAGCTGGGACTGCATGCCATCGATGCACCGGTGACCGGAGGCGACAGCGGTGCGAAAGCTGGTACGCTGACCATTCTGGCAGGCGGTAAGAAAGAAGATTTCGATACCTGTATGCCAGTTTTTGAGGCGATGGGTAAGAATATCAACTACGAGGGCAAGGCAGGCAATGGCCAGCACACGAAGATGTGTAATCAGATCGCTATCGCCGGAGCTTTAGCCGGTGCCTGCGAAGCCATGGTATATGCCAAGAACGTAGGTCTGGATGTGGATGTGATGTTAAAATCCATCTCTACCGGTGCAGCAGGAAGCGCACAGATGAACAATGTTGCTTCCAAGGCATTGAAGGATGATTTTAATCCAGGATTCTTCCTGAAGCACTTCATCAAAGATATGAGCCTGGCAGAGGAAGAGGCAGCTGCTGTTTCCGTGAAGCTGGATGTCTTAGAAGATGTGCTCCAGATGTGCAAGGGACTGGAAGACGAGGGTATGGGAGACTTAGGAACCCAGGCACTCATCAAACATTATAAGTGGTAGAGAGTTTGGAGTCAGGCGAGTATTATTTTCGCCTGACTTCTGTGGTATTGGCAGTATATTTTTCACATTCTTTTTCTAATTTTTGAAAGTCTAAACATCGGTCCTTTCCTTTATAATTTGATTCACTAGTACAAAGATGGTATAAGCAGTTTGCTTTATTTATTCAAGAGATATTTTGATATTTATAATGAAGCATTTAACCCACATTTTACATAACTCTCCTTTTGGATTTTACATAAGGATTTTACAATGCACTTGTACTTAAGGAAAGCAAGTAAAACAACATAAATGATCCGTGAGATTCGGATACAAAAAGGAGAGTAAAAAGTTATGAAAAAATCAGCAGCAGTTTTATTAGCACTTGGCATGGCAGTTATGGGACTGGCTGGTTGCTCAGGAAGCTCTAACAGCACAGCAACCACAGCTGCAACAGAAGCAGCAGCAACCACTGCAGAGACAACAACCGCAGCAGCAGAGACAACGACAGAGGCAGCAAAGGACAGCGCATTAGAGGGACCGATCACCGTGATCTCCCGAGAGGACGGTTCTGGTACCAGAGGCGCATTTATCGAGCTGTTTGGCATTGAAGTAAAAAATGATGCAGGTGAGAAGGTGGATATGACTACCGATGATGCAGAGATCACCAACAGTACTTCTGTTATGATGACTTCTGTAGCTGGCAACACAGAGGCAATCGGTTATATCTCCTTAGGATCTTTAAATGATACGGTAAAGGCAGTAAAGATCGATGGTGCCGAGGCAACTGTTGACAACATCAAATCCGGTACCTACAAGATCGCAAGACCATTTAACATTGCAACCAAGGGTGAGGTAAGTGATGTGGCTCAGGATTTCATCAAATATATCATGAGTGAGGATGGACAGAAGGTTGTTGAGGATAACGGTTACATCAGTCAGGGAAACGATGGCGCTTATGAGTCCGCTGGTTTAAGCGGCAAGGTCGTTGTAGGCGGTTCTTCTTCCGTTACTCCGGTTATGGAGAAGTTAAAAGAGGCTTATGTAGCTCTGAATCCAGATGTCACCATCGAGGTACAGCAGAGTGATTCTACCACTGGTATGACCTCCGCGATCGAGGGTGTCTGCGACATTGGTATGGCTTCCAGAGACTTAAAGGACAGCGAGATCGAGAAAGGCTTAACCGGAACTACGATCGCTATGGATGGTATCGCGGTGATCGTAAACAATGACAGCCCTGTAGAGGAACTGAGCAGTGATTCTGTAAAGGGTATCTACACCGGTGAGATCACAGACTGGGCAGATGTACAGTAAATAAAAGTAGCTAAGATGGGCCCGCTCCTGAGATGTTGGGAGATGGGCTCATTCTCATAAGGAGACCAGTACGATATGAAACATGTGAAAGAAATAATTGCAGAGGCCATTTTCTTAATATCTGCCCTGGCATCGATCTTCGCGGTGGCAATGATCTGCTTTTTCCTGTTTGCCAACGGACTTCCGGCGATTTTTAAGATTGGGCCGTTAAAGTTTTTGACAGGAACGATCTGGAAGCCCGGAAATGATATCTACGGTATCTTCCCGATGATCCTGGGAAGCATCTATGTAACAGCGGGAGCGATCCTGATCGGCGTTCCCATCGGAATTCTGACAGCAATCTATTTATCCCGTTTCTGTCCGAGAGGGATCTATCATGTGATCAAACCGGCGATCGATCTGCTGGCAGGTATTCCATCCGTAGTTTACGGATTTTTCGGTATGGTGGTGATCGTACCGGCGATGGACAAGATCGAACCGGCAGTTATGGAATTTTTCCATATCAGTGGAAAATGCAGCGGAAAGAGTATTGCGACTGCATCGATCTTACTGGGAATCATGATCCTTCCAACGATCATCGGTGTAGCGGAATCTGCGATCAATGCGGTTCCGGACAGCTATTATGAAGGCTCTCTGGCGCTGGGCGCCAGTCATGAAAGAAGCGTGTTTTTTGCAACACTTCCGGCGGCAAAATCCGGTATTCTGGCAGGCGTGATCCTGGGCGTGGGCCGTGCGATCGGTGAGACCATGGCAGTGATCATGGTGGCAGGAAACCAGCCGCGTATGCCTAAGGGAATTTTCCAGGGAATCCGTACCATGACAGCCAATATCGTGCTGGAAATGGGATATGCGACGGATCTCCACAGAGAGGCGTTGATCGCAACAGCCGTTGTGCTGTTTGTATTTATTCTGATCATTAACCTTTCATTTTCCATCTTAAAGAGGAGGAGCGAATAATGGAAGCAATCAACAGACAGACCTGGAAGCAGCGGATGGCTTCCTATAAAAGAACTCCATTATCCTTTTTACTGCTTGTACTGGTGACAGCATCTGCACTCTTTACGGTATGTATCCTGGCATTTTTGCTGATCTATATCCTGGTAAAGGGTATTCCATATCTGACCCCAAGCTTATTTGCCTGGGAATACAACAGTGAGAACGTATCCCTGATGCCGGCGCTGATCAATACGATCCTGATGACAGCCTTATCGTTAGTGATCGCAGTACCGCTGGGTATCTTTGCTGCGATCTATCTGGTGGAATATGCCAGGAGAGGCAATAAGATCGTTGAGATCGTCAGGATCACGGCAGAAACCCTGACCGGAATCCCTTCTATCGTGTATGGCCTGTTTGGATTTTTGCTGTTTGGCGTTGCCTTAAAATGGGGCTATTCCATGTTGGGAGGCGCCCTGACGCTGGCGATCATGATTCTGCCTACGATCATGAGGACGACAGAGGAGGCATTAAAATCCGTACCGGATTCTTACCGGGAAGGCAGCTTTGGACTTGGCGCTGGACGATTAAGAACTGTGTTCCAGGTTGTGCTCCCCTCCGCAGTTCCAGGTATTCTGGCAGGTGTGATCCTGGCAGTGGGACGTATCGTGGGTGAGACGGCAGCCTTAATGTACACGGCAGGTACCGTAGCTGGAATTCCGGCCAATATCATGGGATCTGCAAGAACTCTGTCCGTTCATATGTATGTGCTGACCAATGAAGGACTTTATACTAATCAGTCTTATGCGACTGCGGTCGTGCTTTTAGTGATCGTTGTGCTGATCAATGCACTGTCCGGCTTTATCGCAAAGAAAATCACAGGAAAGGGAATTGGCTGATCATGGATAAATTTACTATCGAAAATCTGGATCTGTATTATGGGGATTTTAAAGCCCTGAAAAATATCAATCTGAACATCAGTCCGAATGAGATCACCGCATTTATCGGTCCATCGGGCTGTGGAAAATCAACATTATTAAAATCATTAAACCGGATGAACGATCTGGTCGAGGGCTGTAGAATCAACGGCAAGGTCTTGCTGGATGGTCAGGATATCTACGGAAATATGGATATTAATCTGCTTCGCAAGCGTGTCGGAATGGTATTCCAGAAGCCAAATCCATTTCCAATGAGTATCTACGATAACATTGCATATGGACCGAGAACCCACGGAATCCGTTCCAAAGTAAAGCTGGATGATCTGGTGGAGCGTTCCCTCAGGGATGCAGCGATCTGGGATGAGTTAAAGGATCGTTTAAAGAAGAGTGCGTTAGGATTATCCGGTGGTCAGCAGCAGCGTCTGTGTATTGCAAGAGCCCTTGCGGTAGAGCCAGAGGTGCTTCTGATGGATGAGCCGACCTCCGCACTGGATCCGATCTCAACCTCAAAGATCGAAGACCTTGCGGTGGAATTAAAAAAGAACTATACTATTGTCATGGTAACACATAACATGCAGCAGGCTGCAAGAATTTCTGATAAGACCGCATTTTTCCTGTTGGGAGAAGTGGTGGAATACGGCGAGACGGAGCAGATATTCTCCATGCCTAAGAACAAGAAGACCGAGGATTACATTACAGGAAGGTTTGGTTGATATGAGAAATTATTTTGATGAGCAGCTGGAGCTGTTAAATGTGGAACTGATCCGTATGGGATCTCTGTGTGAGGATGCCATTATGGGCGCTTCCCGTACCCTGATGGGGGAAGAGGGCTTTGCCAAACAGGTCAATGATGCAGAGCATGAGATCGACCAGAAGGAAAGAGATATTGAAAATCTGTGCTTTAAGCTTCTGTTAAAGCAGCAGCCGGTGGCAAGAGATCTGCGTCAGGTGTCTGCAGCACTCAGAATGATCTCTGATATGGAGCGGATTGGTGACCAGGCATCCGATATTGTGGAAAATGCCAGATATATCCAGGATGATACCTATGAGAGCAATCTCCATATCCGGGATATGGCAGAGGCGACCATGAAGATGGTGACGGACAGCATTGATTCTTTTGTAAAACGGGATCTGGAACTGGCCAGAAAGACTATGAAGGAAGATGATGTGGTGGATGAGTTATTTAATAAGGTAAAAACAGAACTGATCGGACTCATCGGAGAGGACAGCAGAAAGGGTGAGATGTGCCTGGACCTTCTGATGATCGCCAAGTATTTTGAGCGGATCGGAGACCATGCCACCAACATCGCAGAGTGGGTGGAGTATTCCATCACAGGAGTGCATATTGAAGATTAAATTGGGAGAAAAATGATGATCTATCTGGTAGAAGATGATAACAGCATTCGGGAGTTAGTGATTTATACCCTTCAAAGCACAGGCTTTGAAGCCAGAGGATTTGCCTGTGGAGCGGATTTCTGGGAAGGCATGAAGGAGGATATGCCGGAACTGGTGCTTTTAGATATTATGCTTCCGGACGAGGATGGGCTTTCCATTTTGAGAAAACTGCGTGGAACTGCAGCAACTCAGAAGCTTCCGGTGATGATGCTGACAGCGAAGGGAACAGAATATGATAAAGTGATCGGATTGGACAGTGGAGCGGATGATTATCTGCCGAAACCATTTGGCATGATGGAACTGGTGTCCAGAGTGCGGGCGCTGCTTCGCCGGACTGCGGCTGCCCCGGAGAAGGTGCGGAAATTCTATCAGATAGGGCTGGTTTCTGTGGATGTGGAAAAGCATGAGGTGCTGGTGGATGGAAACCCGGTAACGCTGACATACAAAGAATTTGAGCTGCTTTGTTACCTGATGGAGAATGAAGGAATCGTGTTATCCAGAGACCGTCTGCTGTCCAAGATCTGGGGCTATGATTTTGATGGTGAGACCAGAACCGTGGATGTCCATATCCGGACCTTACGCCAGAAACTGGGAATCGGAGGAAGCATCATTGAAACCATCCGCGGTGTGGGATATAAAGCGGATTCCTGTGGAAAGAGAGAGTAGAGTTGATGAAAAAGAGAATTTACAGAAATATGTGCCTGGTGACGCTGGTGGCAATTCTGTTTTCTGCGATTCTGACTTCCTTCTTATATTATCAGAACCTTGAAAAACAGATGCGCCAGGAGCTGGTGACAGAAGCAAAGTACCTGGAAGCGGGAATGGATCTTTCAGGTGAAAATTATTTGACGAATATTACAAAAATCATGAATAGTTCCAATCGGAACCGGATTACCTGGGTAGCGGCAGATGGTACAGTATTGTTTGATAATATGGCAGATGCTTCTACGATGGAGAACCACAAAGACCGCCCGGAGATCCAGATGGCTCTGAGTAGCGGTTCCGGCCGGGAAAGCCGGATGTCCAGTACCTTATCGGAGCAGACCTTTTACTATGCCCTTCGTCTGGAGGATGGTTCTGTGATCCGTGTGGCCAATACGACCAGAAGTGCCCTGGCAGGCAGTATGGCCATGCTTCCGGCTCTTGGAGGTGCAGCGGTCTTGATCATGGTCCTGAGCATGATCCTGGCAGAACGGCAGACCAGAGAGATCGTAAAGCCGATCAACGAACTGGATCTGGATCACCCGGACAGCGGCAGATTGTATGATGAGCTGGCTCCGCTGGTTGGAAAGGTGGAGCGTCAGCAAAGAACCATTTGCCAGCAGATGGACACCTTAAGAACCAAACAGAGGGAATTTGCGGCAATCACAGAAAATATGAGTGAAGGCTTTCTGGTGGTTGGAAAACAGGGTGAGGTGGCTTCTTATAATACCAGCGCCTTAAAGATTCTGGATGTGGAGATCCCGGTGCCGGAGGAGCGGACACCAGGCAGTTTAAATATCTTAAACTTCAACCGCAGCCATGAATTCCGGACAGCGGTGGATGAGGCGCTGGCAGGACATCATCATGAAGAGAACTTAAAGATCGGAACCCGGATGTACCAGATCATTGCCAATCCAGTGACAGAAAAGCAGAATGTGACAGGAGCGGTGATCGTGATCCTGGATATTACAGAACGAGAAGAACGGGAGGACTTACGCAGAGAGTTTTCAGCCAATGTTTCCCATGAGTTAAAGACACCTCTGACCTCCATTTCCGGATATGCGGAGATCATGAAGAATGGTCTGGTAAAGCCGGAGGATATGAAGCGTTTCTCTGAAAATATCTACCAGGAGGCCCAGCGGATGATCACCTTGATCGGTGATATTATCAAGCTGTCCCAGTTAGATGAGAATCGGGTCGAACTGGAGAAACAGGCAGTGGATCTTTATCCGATCGCCCAGTCCGTGGTAAGCCGTCTGAAAGAACGGGCATCACAGGCTAAGGTGGCTTTGGAGATCCGGGGCGAAGGACAGATCATCGAAGGTACATCCCAGATTTTAGATGAGATGATCTACAATCTGTGTGATAATGGAATTAAATATAATAAAGCCGGAGGCCATGTGAACGTGACCGTCGGCAGCCGACAGGGATGCCCATTTGTTTCAGTAGAGGATAACGGGATCGGAATCCCGGAGGAAGACCAGAAACGGGTATTTGAGCGGTTCTACCGGGTGGATAAGAGCCATTCGAGACAGATCGGCGGTACCGGACTGGGACTTTCCATCGTGAAGCATGGTGCGATCTACCATAACGCGAAAGTGGAGATGGAGAGTACCCCTGGCCGGGGAACCAGTATCACCATTGTATTTCCGGAGGGAGCAGCGAAGTAAGCTGCTCCCTTTTTCTATCAAGAAAGGCTCTGATGCATTAAAGTGAAAAAGTTGCGATTTCGATAGAGCAAAAAGTCCCTTCGGGCTGGGTTGTACTGCGTCAGGCCCGGTGGGTTATTTTCTTCATGCTGGTTTCATATAGTTTTAGTAAATCCAGAGACTGTGTGGAGAGCGAACATGAAGAAAATAACAATGAAATGGTGGAAAATGGTTTTTTTCCTGATTTTACCCTGTGTTCTCGTGGGGTGTGGGAAAACCAGAGATACGGCAAAAATCCGTGATCTGGAGTTTACAGTTATAGATCAGGAGCGGATACCGGAAGAATTAAAAGCGATCATTGAGGAAAAGAAGGTACAACCATTTAAGATGACCTATAGTGATGAGGAAAAGCTCTACATCGTTACTGGCTATGGTCCACAGGAAACAGGCGGATACAGTATACAGGTAAAAGAACTGTACCTGACAGAGAATGCCATTGTATTTGATACGGAGTTATCAGGACCGGAAAAGGGAGAAACGGTGACAAAGGAAACTTCTTATCCCGTGATTGTGATCCAGACGGAGCTTCTGGAAACCCCGGTAATTTTTCAATAATCGTGGACGGTGAAATCTGCATATGCTATACTAAAGGACAACGATAACATTTGGCAGGATCAGGAAGCGGCTGAACGATTACGATCTGACAGACACAGGAAGGGACTGGAGAAGATTATGATTTTAAAAGATATTTGGCTGGACGTAAAGGCTGTACAGGAACGGGACCCGGCGGCGAGAAGTGCATTGGAGGTATTGCTTTTATATCAGGGAGTTCATGCACTCATCTGGCACCGGTTTGCCCATTGGTTTTATAAGCATCACATGTTTTTCATTGCCAGATGGATTTCCCAGATGGCCCGCTTTTTTACATTGATCGAGATTCATCCGGGCGCACAGCTGGGCCATGGGATCCTGATCGATCATGGATGTGGGGTAGTGATCGGTGAGACCACAGTAGTCGGTGACAACTGTACCATTTACCAGGGCGTTACCCTGGGCGGTGTCGGAACCCAGAAAGGCAAGCGTCATCCCACCCTTGGCAACAATGTGACCGTAGGCGCAGGAGCCAAGATCTTAGGCGCCTTTGAGGTTGGAGATAACTGTACCATTGCGGCAAACGCAGTATTATTAAAGCCATTGGAGAATAACATCACGGCAGCAGGCATTCCTGCAAGACCGGTGAAAAAAGATGGCATGCGGCTTCCGAAGGAAGAAAAACCGGTTCTTACCATGGAACATTACTGCAAGATGGAAGAACGGATCAAGGAGCTGGAGAAGCAGATCAATCAGCTGGAGAAGCAGATCGATCTGCCCCACTGAGTTTGCCAGTTAACGAATTTCCACATAGATTTGAAAGTTAACGCATACACTGTCACAAGGAAAGGCAGGTGCGGAGTATGAGTAAAATCGAACTGATCAGGCAAAATTTACATAGGAGCCGGTATAAGAACCAGGCGTCCACGCAGATCACGCTGGATGATGATTTTATTGTTCCAGATGCCATGGATGATATGGAGAAGATCATCGTAAATTCCGGGGATGTGATCCTGGATTCCGTAAGGAATCGGACGGAACGGGTGATGATCCGTGGAAAACTGGCATTTCAGGTGCTTTACCGAAACCCGGAAGGCGGTTTACAGACATTGGCAGGAAGCATTGCGATCGAGGAGCCGATGAACGTGCCGGGACTGGAGGAAAAGGACGAGACCGGAGTCAGCTGGGAGCTGGAAGATCTAAGTACTGAGATGATCAATTCCAGAAAATTAAGTGTGAAAGCAATCCTCACATTCCGGGTACGCTCCGAAGCACTGATGGATGGCGAAGCAGTGGTGGAGGCCAGGGAAACAGGGTCAGGGAACATGGAAGCCCGGGAAGACTCCCCGCTTCAGGTACGCAGACAGACGATGGAAACAGCAGCCCTGAAGGTCAGAAGAAAGGATACGGTGCGGGTACGGGAGAGCATCACACTTCCAGGCAATAAACCTGCCATGGAGCAGATCCTGTGGAAGCAGGTGTCTCTGCTGGCAACGTCAGCCAAATCGCAGGACGGCTCGCTTCTGGCAGAGGGACAGATCCAGATATTCTGCCTTTATGAGGGAGAGGGTGAAGAACTGCCGGTTCAGTGGTTTGAGGAGACGATCCCATTTTCCGGAACCATCGAACTGGACCAGATATCAGAGGGCATGCCATCTTTTACCCGGATGCGGCTGGTGCATAAGGAACTGGAGGCGAAGCCGGACGCAGATGGAGAACTGCGGGAGCTGGATCTGGATGCGGTGGTGGAACTGGATATAAAAATTTACGAAGAAGAACCATTGGAACTGGTGGAAGATCTCTACGCCACAGACCGGGAAATCGATGTGGCCAGAGAAGAAAACCAGTTTGATAAAATTCTAACGAATACAACAGGAAAATGCAAAATAACCGACCGGATGAAATACGATCCCACCGACCGGATCCTGCAGATCTGCCATCATGACGGACAGATCAAGATCGATCAGGTGGAAGTGAAGGGGGATGGACTGGAGATCAGCGGTGTGCTGGAAGTGATATTTTTATATATGACTTCGGATGATAAGGAACCGCTCCGTTCCGGCTCAGATGTGATCCCCTTCCAGTATTTCATTGAGGTCCCCGAAATAGACCAGGAAAGCGTATGGCAGCTGACATCGGAAGTGGATCAGCTTTCGTCAGTCATGATGGGAAATGATACGATCGAGGTACGGGCGGCGCTGAATCTTGAACTGCTGGTTCTGCAGCCGGTGCGCTATCCGGTCATTACAGGGATACAGGAAAAGCCCCTGGATCTGGAAGCGCTGAAAGCCCTTCCGGGAATTACCGGATATATTATGAAGAAAGGCGACCGGTTATGGGATGTGGCAAAACGATTCCACACTACGGTAGACCATGTCATGGAGATGAATGAACTGGATCAGGAGGAGGTCAAAGAGGGACAGAGATTACTGCTGGTGAAAGAGCTGCACTGAAAAATGATGCAGAAGAACCTATTTGTGCCGGTTGACATGCACAAAATCCGGATTTCAGGATATCCTATATTATAAGTTTAACAAACCTGATGCCGGTTCTGGCATCCAGCTGGTGCTTTCAGATAGATTCAGGGCAACCTGGGCGGCTGGCGGTGGATTGCAAACACCGGGAGCCGTCTACATAGACCAGGTTCGCGCAGCAAGCGCAGACCGGCTGAACCGTGATAACCAGCTTACAGCAGGAGAAACGAACATGAATTACACCTATTTGCTGCAGTGTGCCGATGGCACACTGTATTGCGGATGGACAAACCATCTGGAAAAACGGGTGGAAGCCCATAATGCCGGAAAAGGCGCCAAATACACAAAAAGCCGCAGACCCGTGATATTAGTCTATTACGAGGAGTATGAGACCAAATCCGAGGCCCTGCGGCGGGAGGCAGCCATCAAAAAGTTAAGCCGCCAGGAGAAGTTAAGAATGATTCAGTACTTTCATAGTTGCTTTTATGCTTCAAATTGATCCTCCCCCTGGGGATTCAGCAGGACTGACACATAAAACATTCCATTTTTCCATTCAAACCTTGCATCGCCGTGATATCTTGCGGCGATGTTTTTGACTGATCTGGTCCCGATGCCGGTTCCGTTATGCTTGGAAGAGTGAAGGCTGTTATTCTGCCATTTTGGTGGCTCCGGACAGGTGTTATCAACGGTCAGGGACAGGAGTGATGGACATGTCTGCAATAGACGGACATGAATCTGGTTAGAACCGGCCTGCTTCTGACAGGCTTCTACGGCATTCTCTAAAAGATTGCTCAGAAGAACGCAGAATTCCGGTTCAGGAATGATCAGCGGTTCCTGCAGTTTTGCAGAAATATCAATGGAAATCCCGTTGTTTTTAGCAAGTCTGGAAAAATATCCCAGCACGTTATTGACGGCGGGATTTTTGCAGTAGGAACAGACTGCCTCCGGAAGCAGGGAGGTCTGCCAGGAAGATAAGTATTCCCGGATGGCTTCCATATCGTTATTGGACGCATATCCGGATAGTACCGTAAAATGGTGACGCAGATCGTGCCGCGCCATGCGGGTTTCATCAATGGTACGCTGCAGGGTCCGGTACTGGGCAGACTGAAGCTGGAGAAATTCATTTTCCTGCATGAGCCTCATGTTTTTGGTAAGTCCTCTTGCCATCAGATAAAACATCAGATAGAAACAAAGAAGAATCCCTAAAAGCAGCAGATTGAGTATAGGGTAAAACTGCATCACACGGTTTGTATACAAAGTGCTGTAATAACGTGGACGGATCAGATGGTTGGTGATCCAGAAGGCGGTAGGGAAGACCCAGAACACATACCAGGTATGGGGTGTTTCCAGATCATCCAGAAGCCAACGGGCCGCATGTGTGGCTGGATACCAGACCGCTAGTGTGATCCCCCAGGTCATGACATGGAAGATCAGGCATCCGGGGATCGTCAGAAGGGACGGTGATCCGTCTGGAGCGATCAGGGCATCAGCTGCCACTGCCAGATTGCCGATGGTGGAAAATACAGCGCCAACGGCCAGGAAAATACTGATGCTTTTCCAGATGGAAAGATCAGTACTAAAGTAAAATACAAGAGCGAAAATTGGAAGCATGGGAGCAAGCCATTGATAAAATTCCACATGGAACCGGGTGCCTAAGCTTCCACCGATGGCGGCCCAGAAAAAAAAACAGAGGAATCCCGCCCAGGATCAGCAGTGTTTTCCGTACACGGACATGGTGGATGACCGGAAGATAACACAGGATCGCGGCAGGAAGCAGGGCCAGGTATGATAAAAAATAGCGCATTTAAAGACCTCCTCTTGTTCGGCTGTAGAAAAAAGAAAGAAAAGCTTCTCGTACTTTTTCATATTTTAAACGGCTGATGGGAATGGATGTGCCGTCCTTCAGGAGGAAGCGGTCCCGCATCAGACTGTCAACAGCTTCAAAATTCACGACAATGCCGCGGATGCAGTCGCAAAAATAAGGGTAAGCCAGAAGGAGAGGTGCAAAATCTCCGTGGCGGATGGCATATTTCTGGCAGCTGCCGTCCAGATAATGGATCAGAATGTAGCGCCCCTGCTGCTCCGCATAGCTGATCTGGTGGAGATAGATCCGGTTCTGCAGAGCTTCTCCCGGAATAAGGATCGACTGCTGCTGTTCAAGTGCCTCTGTCTCGCAGTGGCTCATGGCCTTGGCGAAGGTCTCATAAGAGAATGGTTTTACCAGATACCATGATGCGTTCACATCATAGCTTTCTACAGCAAATTCCGTAGACGAGGTAGTGAAAATAATCTTGCAGTCCGGGTCCATTTCCCGGATACGTCTGGCAGTTTCCATGCCATTTAAATCCTTCAGATAGATATCGAGAAACAAAAGATCGTAGCTTCCGCCACTGAAGGTGGTTAAAAACTCCTCTCCAGATGAAAAACATTCCGGCTGTGGTGCCAGAGGAATCTGCTGTTTCTCAGACCATTGTGCCAGAAAATGCAGAAGGTTGGCTGCATCATCTGATTGATCTTCTATGATCGCAATGCGCATAGTTACGAAATCCTCCATGAAAATAGACATCAAGTGTCTGTGTAACTCTATGTAACTATTCAGTAGGTCTGCGCACATGCTGCGCTGACCGTAAGAACACATAGGCTAGAAAGCAAAAATCCCATCA
>OODU01000877.1_pt1 | contig 32526 bp, 34 predicted proteins | sample 1671171 | NCBI WGS metagenome assembly OODU01 (sample SAMN06348129, study PRJEB24527) | human gut metagenome | biome: human gut; feature: ankylosing spondylitis patient; material: feces | host: Homo sapiens | place: China | collected 2015-10
CTCTTTCCCTACACGACGCTCTTCCGATCTAGTAGTTTCGCGGGGCTGTGTTTAGGGTAAATGGTGCGACTAGCTGGACTCGAACCAGTGACCCCCACCATGTCAAGGTGATGCTCTACCAACTGAGCTATAGAACCAAAAGAGTTTGGATTATATAAAAATATCGCTTAAATTTGGGTAAAACCCAAATTTAAATCAAATGCGCCTTTATAATCATAGCGTATAGAATGATAAACATTATTATTGTCGGCACTTCATTATACATTCTAAAAAACTTTCCGCTTTTTGTACAGCGGTTATTTTTAAACTGTTTTAAATAGTACCCCAAGCTAAAATGATACGCAACTAAGATAATCACACAAAGCAATTTCATATGAAAATACCCTTGTTTCATAAGCTCCGGTTTTTCAAAAATCAGTATCGAAAGACCACTTAAAATGGTAATTATCATAGCTATCCAGCCTATACCGTTGTAAAGCTTACTTTCTTGAATTTTTACTACATCGACAAATCCATGATTTTGTATGTGTTCTGCGTGATAAACATAAAGTCGTGGCTGATAAAATAGCATCGCCATCCAAGAGATAAACGCAGCATAGTGCAGCCATTTGACCCATAAATAAGCTTCATAGCTCATTTTGTAACTCCTTAATAAAATTTTTCCGTTAGTTTACCATATAAATTCAAATAATATTAAATCTTAGCCTAAAATTTCATCTTTACGCCTGAGATACTCATCGTAACTCATAGCGCCGTTCTTATACAATTCATATAGTTTTTCTACTTTTTTTAATTTATGAGAATCGCTAATGCTTTTTTCTATACAATTAACTGAATTTAATTTTTCTACCCAATTAGAGGTAAAAAACAGATCTGCAAGCCACCAAATTCCCCAAATAGCAAGAAATATATATCCAACTAAAAATATAGCGGTTAAACTTCCGATCCAAAATAGCAATAATTGCAACAATCCGCTCAAAAATTTGCCGCAATATATCCTATGAGCACCAAAACCGCCTAGAAAAAACCAGAGCGCATACGCTATATAAATATTTCTTTGCATTACTTTTTCCTATGCATAAAACTCTGAATCAAAATAATCAAAATCGCCAGATCTATCATCATATCGGCAAAGTTAAATACGGCAAAGTTAAACCATTTATGCCAAAAAATATAGTCAACCACACCGCCATGCACAAATCGATCAAGTATATTTGAGCAGCCTCCGCCAAGAAGCAGACCAAATGCTGCGGTATGGGATTTTAAAAGTTCTTTTTGTCCAAAAAGATAGCCCAAAAGGACAGCGATGAGAGCTAACTGGATGTATTTTAAATTTGTTCCCAAAAACTCAAACATAGAAAATGCCACACCTTTATTAAAGACCAAAACAAGATCTATAAACTCGCCTTTATATCTAAATCCGTTTAAAAATATCCATTTTATAATCTGATCAACGGCAAATATAGCTGCAAAATATGATAAAAATTTAAAAATTACCTTACTCATTTAATGCTTTTATAAAGAATTTTTCTACTTCAGCTATCTTTTTAGTTACCAATGCTTCGTCTTTTCCCTCAAGCAAAAGTCTTATAACGTTTTCAGTCCCAGAATATCTAAAAAGAGTGCGAATTCCTAGTTTTTTAAGCTCGTCTTCAAGTTCTTTTAAGCCTTTAAGCTCATCAAGAGGTCTCTTTTCTATAATTTTCAAATTTGAAAGTTTTTGTGGATATGCTTTAATACTCCCGAATATCTCGCTGGCTTTTTTATTTTTAGCTAAGAGACAAGCGCTTACTTGCAAAGCTGAAACAAGTCCGTCGCCGGTCTTTGAAAAATCGCTAAATATGATGTGTCCGCTCTGCTCACCGCCGAAATTTATGCCGTTTTCTTTCATCATTTCAAGAACGAATTTATCTCCGACGTTTGAACGAAGAAGCTTAATTTTGTGTTTTGCAAGATAGTCGTCAAGTGCGGCATTACTCATCACGGTGGCTACTATCTCCTTTTTATCAAGCATCTTATTTTCATCAAGATAAGTAGCCAAAACGCCGAGCAAAGCGTCTCCATCGACAACTTTTGCATTTTCATCGACAACCACAAGTCTATCGGCATCACCGTCAAAAGCAAATCCTATATCGGCTCTTAATCTTTTAACTTCTTTTGCCAAATTTTCAGGATGCAAAGCACCGCAGCCATCATTTATATTTCCGCCGTTTGGTTCATCGTTTAAAACTATTGTCTCTGCTCCAAGCTCGCTAAATACGGTCGGAGCGACTTTATAAACTGCGCCGTTTGCAACGTCCAAAACAACTCTTAAACCTTTTAAAGTAAGACTTTTAGGGAATGAGTTTTTGATATGAACTATGTATCTGCCTATAACATCGTCAATTCTTTTTGACTGACCGATTTCGAGACCTATTTTTTGATTGTTTTCTATTATTTCATTATGAAAAAATATATTTTCTATGGCTTGTTCAGCCTCTACGCTTAGCTTATTTCCGAAACTATCAAAAAATTTGATACCGTTATCATCAAATGGATTATGACTGGCGCTTATCATTATGCCGGCGTCACAGCGCATATCTTCAGTCAAAAATGCTATCGCTGGAGTCGGCATAGGACCTATTTGTATAACATTATATCCAACTGCGGTAAGTCCGGCTACTATCGCGGTTTCGATCATATATCCGCTTTTTCTGGTATCTTTTCCGACTAAAATTTTATTTGTAATTGAGTTTTTACGAAAGTAAATTCCAGCAGCCATCGCTAGTCTCATCGCAGTCATCGCGTTTAGCTTCTCTCCGGCTCTGCCTCTAACTCCATCAGTTCCAAAAAGCTTCATTTTTGCCTTCTTTTTTTAAATTTAACTAGCTATTTTATCAAAAACAATATTAAATTTGCATATGAAATACAATTCTAAATTTAAAAACGGAAAATAATTACATTAAAAAACAGAATGAGAATGATTAAATTTGACTTAAATTCAGATTTATTTAATTATCTTTAGGATATAATCACCGACTAAAATTATAAAAAAAGGTAAGTTATGGCAAACCACAAATCTGCTGAAAAAAGAGCAAGACAAACTATAAAAAGAACCGAGAGAAATAGATTTTACCGTACAAGACTTAAGAATTTAACCAAAGCGGTAAGAGTTGCAGTAGCAAGCGGCGACAAAGACGCTGCATTAGTAGCTTTAAAAGATGCAAATAAAAACTTCCATAGCTTTGTAAGCAAAGGATTCCTTAAAAAAGAGACCGCTTCTAGAAAAGTTAGCCGCTTAGCAAAACTTGTTAGTACTTTAGCTGCATAATTTAAATTTAAATGTTAGCTGACAAACTACGTCCATTTATAGATCGCTACAATGAGTTAAACTCTATTCTTAGCGATCCAGAAGTCATAAACGATATATCTCGTATGACTAAACTCTCAAAAGAGCAAAGAAACTTAGAATCCATAAAAGACGCTACTCAAAGATACTTAAGTATCTTAAACGGTATAGAAGAAAATAAAACTCTACTTGAAGATCCAGAACTAGGCGAACTAGCTAAAGATGAGCTAAAAGCGCTAGAAACAGAGCTTCCGAAACTAGAAGAAGAGATAAAACTTCTGCTTCTTCCAAAAGATCCAAACGATGAAAAAAATATCTTTTTAGAGCTACGCGCCGGTACAGGAGGCGATGAAGCTGCCTTATTTGTAGGAGACTTAGCTACTGCGTATATAAGATATACCGAAGAGCGGGGCTATAAATACGAGATAGTAAGTTCAAGCGAAGGAAGTGCGGGCGGATATAAAGAGCTGATTTTACTCATAAAAGGCGAAGGTGCTTACTCAAGACTTAAGTATGAAGGCGGAACTCACAGAGTTCAAAGGGTGCCAGAAACAGAAAGTCAAGGTAGAGTGCACACTTCGGCTATCACAGTAGCCATCATGCCAGAAGTAGAAGATAGCGAGATAGATATAAATCCAAACGATCTTAAAATAGACGTTATGAGAAGCTCGGGTCATGGCGGACAGTCGGTAAATACCACAGACAGTGCCGTGCGCGTAACTCACATACCAACAGGCTTAGTCGTAGTCAATCAAGACGGTAAAAGCCAACACAAAAACAAAGACGCCGCTATAAAGGTCTTAAAAGCTAGGCTTTACGATATGCAAGAGCGCGAACGCAGAGAAAAAGAAAGCAAAGAGAGAAAAGATCAAGTCGGCACCGGAGATAGAAGCGGTCGTATCCGCACGTACAATTACCCACAAAACCGCATCAGCGATCACCGCATAAATCTCACTCTTTATAGGCTAGATGCCATTATGGCAGCAGGACTTTTTGATGAGATCATAGACCCGCTCATCGCGCACTACCAAGCAGAAGCCATAGCAAACGCCGGACTATAAATTAACTATTTTTAAAATAAATATTATGACCAGAGAGACTGTATTTAAGTATGCAAAAGAAAAGTACGGTACGATCCCCGATCATCCATGGAAAAAATATCCGAAATACGCCATTTTAAGACATTTAAAAAATCAAAAATGGTACGGAGCCGTAATCAACATACCAAGAAACAAACTCGGACTAAATGGAGATGACGCGGTTGATGTTTTGAATGTCAAATGCGAGAAAGATTTGGCTATTTTGCTAAAAGATAACAAAGCCATCTTTTCCGCTTATCACATGAACAAAAAGAACTGGATATCGATTTTGCTTGAAAAGGCGGAAAATAAGATGGTTTTTGATCTCATTTCGCAAAGTTATAAAATAACTCTTTAACTATTTTATCAACTTTGAGATATCTTTAAATTTGACATGCTCGGCACTTCGCATCATCTCAAACGCTATCATTTCGGTAGATTTTACGGTAACGCCATTTAAATTTAAAAAAGTAAGCTCTTTGTTTCTTTCGTCTCTACTGCCCACACACTCGTCTACCAAAGTCACATTATAACCATTATTTAGCAGATCTTTTGCGCTTTGATATACACATATATGAGCTTCTACTCCGATCAAAATCACATTTCTATAACCTGAAATTTCATCTTTTATAACGTTAAAAGCCGAGAATTCCGACTTATCAAATATTTTGGAATTTATCAAATTTAATATCTGCTCATCGGTATCGCCAAGCCCTTTTTTATACTGCTGCGTAGCGATCACCTTAAGTCCTAGATCATTTGCTATTTTTAGAAATTTAACACTGTTTTGCAACAAATTTTTATCGCTCATCGTGTTTAAAAGCTTAGTTTGCATATCGATAACCGTGACTATACTATCCATGATTTTCCTCCGTTTTTTTTATAGATCTATCTCGATACCCACTGGACAGTGATCGCTACCTTCTATGCTATCAAGTATAAAGGCGTCTTTTAGTTTATCTTTTAAATTTGAGCTAATGAAAAAATAATCAATCCGCCAACCGACGTTTTTAGCTCTTGCGTTAAATCTATAGCTCCACCATGAGTAAGCGTTCTCTTTGTCGCCATTTATAGATCTAAAAGTATCTATAAATCCGCTATCGATAACCCTATCTATCCACGCCCTTTCAATAGGCAAAAATCCGCTTGTTTTGGAGTTGGCTTTTGGATTTTTAAGGTCGATTTCACGGTGAGCGGTATTTACGTCGCCGCAAAATATCACTCCTTTGCCTTCGCTCACCAAAGCATTGATATAAGATAGAAATTTGTCATAAAAATCCATCTTATATGCTAGTCTTTCATCTCCGCTTTGACCGTTTGGAAAGTATATATTGAAAAGATGTATATTATCAAATTTATGTTCCAAAACTCTGCCTTCATCATCATCAAAAAACTGCGATTTTAAATTTTGAGATTTTAAATTCGACAAACTCATCACACCTGAGTAGCCAGGTCTTTTGGCTGAATTTGCGGATATATTTTCAAATCCCAGATTATAAATTTCTGCTGGTATCTTATCTTCACTTACTTTGATCTCTTGCAAAGCTAAAAAGTCCGGTTTATGCTCATCTAGCCACGAAAAAGACTCTTTTCCAAGCGCTGCTCTAAGTCCATTTACGTTCCACGAAATTAGTTTCAAATTTAATCCTTTTATATATTTTCTTGCTTAAATTATAACTTCAAATTTAAAATACTTATACTAAATTTTTATCTATTTACCATATTGAATTATAATTTTAACAAATAATTTTAAGGATCTTCATGAAAATCAGCTCAAATATTTTTATATTGAGTTTTGCTCTTTTTATAACCTTGCTTAACTACAAATTTTTTGAATTTGCAATCAATAAAGCAGGTTTTTACGAAAACAAAATTGTTATTTTAACGCTTCCGGTGCTATTTTTTGCACTATTGATAATAGCTTTTAGCTTATTATTCCTACCTTATCTAACTAAACCATTATCAATTTTTATAGGTATTAGCGGAATTGCCGGAGCGTACTTTATGAACACGTACGGCACAATAATAGATAGCGATATGATAAGAAATGCGGTGCAAACGGATGTAAAAGAGGTGAAAGATCTACTAAATTGGGATATAATTTTATGGATTTTAGGCGCCGTTTTCGTCGTGATTATCGTAGTAAAAACGAAAATTATCTATTCTAAGGTTTTGCACGAGATAAAAATCAGATCTATTTTTATAGTAGCGGCTTTAGCCATTTTCGGAGCTTCTTTTGGTATATTTAGCAAAAACTTTATACCATTTTTTAGAAACTATCCGGAAATCAGGTTTTTTACAACTCCGTTTTATCCTATATACTCTATAATTAAATTTACAAAATCACTAACTCCTAAAGCAGAATTTCAAAAAATAGGACTTGACGCAACTCTAAAAGATGATAAAAAAAGATTATTTGTACTTGTAGTAGGAGAAACTGCGAGAGCTGCTAATTACTCGTTAAATAACTATATGAAAAACGATACCAACCCATACTCGAAAGAAAACGGCGTACTTAGCTTCACGAACTTCTACTCATGCGGAACATCTACTGCTATAAGCGTACCTTGTATGTTTTCAAATTTAACAAAAAAAACGTTTTCTCCAAGCAAAGCTAACAATACGGGTAATTTATTAGACGTATTTACTGTAGCAAATATTGATGTAAGCTGGTTTGGTAACAATTCTGGATGGTGCAAAGGAGTCTGCGATAGACTGCAAAACGCTAAAAATTACGGCGGAGAGGGCTTTGATGAAGTCATGCTAAAAGATATAAATTCCAAAATACAAAACGCTTCAAAAAACAGCTTTATAGTAGTTCATCTGCAAGGAAGCCATGGGCCAACTTACTTTAAAAGATATCCAAAAGAGTTTGATAAGTTCAACCCTACTTGCGATACTGCCGTACTAAAAGACTGTACGCATGATGAAATAGTAAATACATATGATAATACTATACTATATACCGATTATGTTATGAATAAAATAATAAATATGCTAAAAGATTCTAAATTTGAGACCGGGCTCCTTTACGTAAGTGATCACGGCGAGAGTTTGGGAGAAAACGGATTATATTTGCACGGTATGCCTTATGCTTTTGCTCCGGATTTTCAAATACATGTTCCTGCCATACTTTGGTTAAACGACAATAAAAAATTAGATGAATTGAGCAGATTAAAAGATGAGAATTTATCACAAGACTATGTTTTTCACTCTATGCTTGGATTTTTTAGTATAGATTCAAACGTGTATGATAACAATCTGGACTTATTTGCTAAGGATATAAAGTGAGAAATCAACCGAAATATAGCTTTTTTAAAAACTCATCATATGCCTTTAGCGGACTTTTTGATATCATATCTAGCGAAAAAAGCTTTAAAATAGAACTAGCCATCATAATTCCTCTACTTATCGTATCTGTTTTTTTAAATTTAACCCTAAGCGAACATCTACTTTTAGCCGCCGTGCTATTTTTGATTCTTGTAGTAGAGTGTATCAACTCATCTATAGAAAGAGCCGTAGACCTTACTACGACAAACTATCATATACTAGCTAAAAAAGCAAAAGACGCTGCAAGTGCGGCTGTGTTTTTAAGTATATGTTTAGCGGGATTAGTATGGATAAGTATAATTTTAAATTTAATATTCTAACAAAACTCTTTAAAAAAATTCTAGGCGAAAAGAAAACGCTTATAATGGAGCTTCTAGTAGAAAATATGGATGAAAAATATCTTGTAAAATATACTATAAAAGAGATTTGCGACGAGCTCGAAGTAAGCAAACCCACAGTTATTCAGACCTTCAAGCTCTTAGAGGAAAAAGGCGTTTTAACAAAGATAAAAAACGGTTTATATAGACTTAATTTATCAGATGAGTTATGATAATTTTACAGCCTATCAAAATAAGTATAACGCCGCCAAGAACTAGAGCTTTGCTTTCTAACATTTCGCCCAAAACTCTGCCCATGTAACTAGCAATAACGCATAAAACAAAACATACCAAGCCTATCACAAAAGCCGCGATAGCTATATTTATCTCTTCAAAACTAAAAGTAATTCCTACGGCAAGCGCATCCAAACTAGTCGCAAAAGCTCCTAACATAAGCATTCTTAAACTTAAATTTAAACTACAATGTACGCTAATCTGTCGACTCTCTTTTATCATTTTTATACCTAAAAATAGCAAAATAGCAAAAGCTACGTAATGATCTATATAAGATATAAACCCAACAAATGCGAGACCCAAAAAATAACCGATAACCGGCATAAAAGCTTGAAATATTCCAAACAAAAAAGACATTTTAAAAATTTGCAAAGCTTTTATGTTCATACACCTTGCGCCGTTTGCCATACTTATAGCCACACTGTCCATTGCTAAAGCGATAGATAAAAAAATCAGCTCCATTATTATCCTTATTTTAAAAAGAGTGTAATTATATCTTAATTTACATTATGCTAAAATTAACGCATTTTTTATTGAAAGAAGATTAAGTTGAAAAAGAGTGTCATAGCTGAGATCTTACTTATTTTTGTAGCGATCTCTTGGGGAATGACGTTTGTACCGGTAGCCGAAGCTATAAAAAGCGTTAATGTTTTTAGCTTTTTGTTTTGGAGATTTTTAATCGCTACTATTTTTATGTTTGTTTTTTGCATCAAAATATGTAAATTTGATAAAAAATCAATTTATTATGGTTTATTTTTAGGATTTTGGTTATTTTGCGGATTTGCTTTTCAGACATATGCGCTCAAATACTCATATAGCTCAACAGTAGCATTTATCACAGGATTAAGCGTCGTTTTAGTACCGTTTTTGATGCTTGTATTTTTTAAGCAAAGTGTGAATAAATTTGCATTTGGAGGAGCTCTTATAGCTTTTATCGGACTATATTTTCTTAGCGGCACGGGAGAATTTGGGCTTGGTAAAGGCGAAATTCTATCCATTATTTGCGCTGTTTGTTATGCTTTGCATATCTCATTTACAGGAGTTTTGGTTAGCAAATGTAATATTTATGCGATGGTAATTTGCGAATTTTTTGCCGTGACGATTTTAAGCTTTTTTGGAGCGATATTGTTTGAGAGTGGTGATACAAATTCATTATTTCAAGGACTTCAAATTAGTTTTGAAACAGAGTTTTTAATGGCACTTATAGTCTGCGCTCTATTTGCTACCGTATTTGCATTTTTCGTACAAAGCTACGCTCAAATTTATACAACTGCTACAAAAACAGCTTTGATATTCACGCTTGAGCCAGTAAGCGCCGGATTAGCCGGTTATTATATCGCAAATGAAATTTTAAGCGTAACGCAGGTACTAGGAGCTACGGCTATACTTTTTGGAGTGCTGTTTAGCGAAATAGGTTCAAATTTAATAAAGCAAGCGACTCTTAAATTTGAAAATTAAATTTGAGTTTTATTTTTTAGCTTAGACTTAAATGTGCAAAATACCTCAACACCAAAAAAGCAGATCGTGGCGACTAAGATAATGCTAGCACCGCTCGTAAGATTATAACTATAACTAAGCCACAAACCAAAAATAGTGAAAAGTGCAGATATAACGCCTGCTAAAATCATCATAATACCTAAATTCGGACTAAACTTTTCAGCGATATAAGGAGGTATAGTAAGAAGAGCTATAACAAGTATAAGTCCAACTACTCTTATAGTGGCTACCACGCAAAGAGACATAAGAGCCGTCATTGCATAGTATAAAAGCGTTGTGTCGACTCCTCTAAGTTTAGCAAACTCGCTATCAAAACTTACTGCGCAAATTTGCCTATAAAGTCCTATACTAAAAGCTATAAAAAGCAGATCTATGAAAGCCATAAACCATAAATCACTGCTAGAAACAGCCAAAATCGATCCAAAAAGATAACTCATAAGATCGCTATTATATCCTGGAGTAATATCTATAAAAATAATACCTATAGCCATACCAAACGCCCATATAGCACCTATTATGCTATCTGTACGATCTCTATTTTTAAGGCTTATAAAAGCTATTAAAAGTCCAAGTGCTATGGCAAAAAAAGTAGCACCCAAAAGTGGACTTAAGCCTAAAAAAAATGCTATTCCTATACCGCCATATGCTCCGTGCGCAACTCCGCCTGCTATAAAAGTCATTTTATTTACAACTATAAGAGAGCCCATAATGCCACACGCCACGCTTACTAATATTCCGGCAAAAAGAGCATTTTGCATAAAACTAAAACTAAAAGCGTCTATCATACATGCTCCTTACAGCCGCACTTTTTTAAAGCTATCTCAACATCACAAAAATGATCGTGAGAGCGACTCAAATGCTCTATAAAACTCTGCTTGTCTCTACCGTCTATGCTATGCAAAAACAGTTCGCGACTAACATAAGCAACCTTACTAGCAAAACTTATAGCCATATTTATATCATGACTTACTATAACTATACCTATACCAGTTGCGTTTATATCTTTAAGTCTAGTATAAATTTCTGCTTGACCCTCTGTGTCTATACTAGCCGTAGGCTCATCTAGCATAAGAATTTTAGCATCGCTGCAAAGTGCTCTTGCTATATAAACTCTTTGTCTCTCTCCGCCGCTTAATTCTCCTATTCCTCTTTTATAAAAATCTTGCATAGAAACTTTTTTAAGTGCATTCATAGCTAATTCTTTATCTTTTTTTGAGTAAAATCCAAATATTTTATTATCCAGTCTACCCATTAAAACAATTTCTAAAACACTCATAGGAAATGCTCTATTTATAGGTATATGCTGAGGAACATACCCTATAAATTTACAGAGCTCTTTTGGACTTTTACCGTCTATTAATACGCTGCCTTTTAAAGGAGCGATAAGACCTAACATAAGACGCAAAAGACTGCTTTTGCCGCCTCCGTTCGGTCCTATTATGCTAAGAAAATCACTAGAATGATAAACTAAATTTATGTTTTTTAAGATAGTAGAGCCGTCATAACCAAATGTTACGTTTTTTAATTCTACTGTCATAAAACACTAACTCTACTTGAAATAATAAACATATAAACACCAAGAACTATCATTAAAGCAAGAGCTAAAAACTCAAGATAAACTCTAAGATTTTTAAATTTAAATAACGAATCATTCATACTTTTACCAAATACCGCCGCTATAAATATCACGCTAGCCATACCAAGACCTATCATAAAAGCACTTGCCAATCCTATACCAAAACTACCTAAACTAAATGCCAAAACAAAAACAAGCACTGTTCCTGGGCAAGGTACAAGAGCTGCGGCAAAAACAAGCATCCACTCATAAACCGAGCGAGGAAATCCTGAAGAAAAAGAGGCGCAAACACAGCCGCAAGTACCGTTATGTTCATGATTCGAATTTGAATAGTTAAAAATTTTGGTATATATTTTGGATTGATCGCTAATTGTTTTAAATTTAATTTTTTTCGACTTGAAAAATATCTTTAATTTAGTAAAAATCATAAAAATAGCTATTAATATAATTATGACGGCCGAGATTTTTGTCGTGATACTAGCAGCTTCGTTTGTAGCTTTTGTTATAAAAGCATTTATAACAAACATCATAACATAAACCAAAATCAACGCTCCAATAACATGCAAAAAGCCGATTTTTAAGGACAAGTTGATCGCCTTCATATAACTAGCGCGGTTAGCCGCAAAATAGCTAGTAGTAAGAAGTTTTCCATGTCCCGGACCAGCAGCATGTAAAAATCCATAAACAAACGAAACTAGCAAAATAGCAAACACTCCAGAACCGCTGCTATCTTTAATAAGCATCTTTAAATTATCAAGATAATTTGTACTAACTTTTGCTAAAAGATTATATTTTTCTTCATCGATTCTATCTATATCTTTTAAAGAATCCAAAGTAGCGTTTTGCGTAGAGTCGTATTTTGGACTTTCATCCGCATTTGAGGGGTTCGTATTTTTAGGTATTATACTAGCTAAACTAGGCTTATCGGGATTTGTTTTTTTCTCTTTATCAATCTCGTAAAATGCAATATTTAAATTTATATTTGGATTGATGAAAAGTCCACTTTTTGTCTCATATGCACTAGAATCTGCGATTTTGAAGTTAAAATACTCTTGCGTATCAAATATACTTATTCGAATTACTCTACCATCTTTTAAATCCAAATTTAAAGGAAATAAAAATGTAAAAACGAGTCTTCCGTCCTCGATAGCGGTTTTTACCTCATTTGCTTTTAAATTTAGTTTTTTGCTTTTTTCCTCTCCGTCATAATACGAAAAATCCATTAAATAATCTTTAGGCTCCAAATAGTCCAAAAGAGCTTTTTGAATCTCTGATAATTCATCTTCTTCTAGTTTTAAATTTGAGTTTATATCATATGTTTTAAAAGTCAATTCGGTAAAATTCTCAGAAAATATCCATTTGACTTTTGCATCTTTTATTTTATCATCATCTTCGATAAAACTTATCTCAGTATGAGCCGTAGGTGAATAAAGTGAGCAAAGCGCGCATCCAAACGCACTTTGCAATAATAAAATTAAAGTTAAAAAAACTACTTTCATAAACCTTCTTTAAATGCATTTGCCGTATTTTTCATACTTTCTACCCAATCCTCGGCTAAATTATCTATCTCTACAACATTTGCACCGGCTTCTTTAGCTATAAGCTGTGCTGCTTTTTTAGAAAACTGCGGCGCTACAAAGATAACTTTTACGTTCTCTTCTTTGGCTTCTTTTATGATATTTGCCAACTGAGCCGGTTTTGGCTCTTTTCCTTCAGTCTCTATAGCTATTTGATTTAAGCCGTAGCGCTTAGCAAAATACGCCCACGACGGATGGTAAACTATGAAATTTCTATTTTTTACAGAAGCTAGTTGCTCTTTTATATAACTATCTAGCATATCAAGTTCATTTTGAAATTTAGCTAAATTTGCTTCATATAAAGCTTTATTTTTAGGATAATGAGCTATTAAAGCGTAAGCTATATTTTTAGCTTGTATTTTAACAAGAAGAGGATCAACCCAGATATGAGTATCAAAATTCCTGTCTATATGTTCTAACATATCTTCTATGATATCTGCTTTTTTCATATTTGATTTATAAAAAGTAGGCCAATTTTCAAGTTCTAAACTAAGAGTTTTAAAACTATCATCTCCCATATAAATATGAAAATAAGAGATTTTTGCAGGACCGATCTCATGGTCGCTAAACTGAATAAATTTAGGTGCATTACTATTTTTATCTATATTTTCCAACTGATACCTGACACCTTTTTTACCGCTTTTATATGTTAGAATTTCATAACCTTTATAAGCATATTTTCCAGTATTTACACCGTTAGAAGTATAAAAACTTATATTACCGTTGTTTATAACTATACGATTTATACTGCTTTTATAGCCTTTTTCATACTGTTTTTTATACTCGTTGAAATTTTTATCACTATTTGGAGAGCTTGCCTTGGCTTCTAAAACAGGGTCAAGACTACCATCGATCAAATACGGATATACACTATTAAAATCTCCGTTCCAGTCGCTGATATCTCTATCTTTTACATCATTATCATCAAAAATTCCGTAATAACTATCTTTATGTTGTTTAGCGTGATCGTGTTTTTCATGGTCGTGATCTCCATGCTCATGAGCCTCGCTAGTTATAAGCGGAACACCTTTTTGAGTTTTGATTATATCTAAGCTCGGATAGCTTTTAGCAAATCTTGGAAGCCACGTATTTTCGTATTCCATTCCAACGGCAAAAAATATATCGCTTTTTTCTAGATTTTTCATCTGTTCGGGACGCGGCTCATAAATATGAGGATCGGCACCGGCATTTACCATATAATTTACGTCTACACTATCTCCTGCTATTTGCTCAACAAAATACTTCGTAGGTAAAATGCTAGTAGTTACAACTGGTTTTGCATATATAAATGCAGCGCCTATACATAAAACGCAAAGAAATTTGTTCATCTTTTTCCTTTTAAATTTAATATTTTGCAGAGCATTATATCAAATGCAACTTAGTTGCAACTTAACAGTAAATAATTCAAGAATTATATTCTAATATGGCTAAAATTTGACTTATTTTTTATTATATATTTTAAATTTAACTGTTTTTATGATATGATTTTAACCAAAAAAATTAGGTGGTTAAATGAAAGCGACTACTTTTTTACAAAGCCATAATATATCTTCAACTCCGCTTAGAATAGAGTTAGTAAAGATGTTGCAAAACGCAAACAAACCTATAAGTTATGATGAGTTTTTGTCTAAAATCAAAGCAAATAAAACAACAATTTATAGAAATTTAGATCTTCTTTTAAGCAAAAATTTGATCATCAAAAATGAAATAGAGCATAAAAGTTTTTATGAGTTAGCAGATCATGCTAAAGCATATTTTGTATGCGAAACATGCCATGAGATGGAAGAAATCGAAGTTCCAAATTTACCTGGTAAAAATATAAAAAGTGCCGTTATAAAGGGTATTTGCGAAAAATGCAGCTAGTAAGATATTTTAAATTTCCAACAGATAGATTTGATTTTAAGCCTTTTTTTTATAAAATGATACATTTAAAAAAGGTTAGCAATTGCAAAATACGCTAGTAAAAATAGCTCGCCAAAAACATCAGTATAATGAAAGCATTGGCATAATGAAAGTATTGGTATTTTGATGATAAAGTTAATTCTGATTTTAGGAATTATCACGAGTTTGTTTGGACAGATCAGAGATGAGATATTTATGCCTCTTACGCAGCAAAAAGCATATAACAAGCAAAAAGCAGATCTAGGAAAAGAGCTTTTTAGAGATAAAAGACTAAGCAAAGATAAAACTATCTCTTGTGAAACTTGTCATAATCTTGAAATCACCGCAACCGGAACTTCAAATCAAAAACTGTTAAATCCTCCGACTCTGCTGAATTCCTCTTTAAATTTTATATTTTCTAGTAAAGGAGATATAAAAAATCTCAGTGAACAGATAAAAAAATCATTAACTAGCGATAAAGAACTTAACAGTCAAGAGGAATTTATAGTATCTCAAATAAACAAAAATCCTAAATATGAAGCTAAATTTAAAAATCTCTACAAAGACGGCGTGACGTTTGAAAATTCAGTAGATGCTTTAACTGAGTTTATCAAAGCACTTACTACGCCGCTTAGTCGTTTTGATAAATTTTTAGCAGGAGATAAAACCGCACTCAGCGATGACGAACAAAAAGGACTTGATATATTTATAAGATCTGGCTGCGTTAGCTGTCATAACGGAATAAATTTAGGCGGAAATATAATAAGCATTATGAAAAATGAAATGATAAATACAAACGAGATATTAAAAGTGCCAACGCTAAGAAACATCTCTCTTACAAAACCGTATTTTCACGATGGACGCGTAAATGAGCTTAGAGACGCTATCGAAATGATAAGATCAAGGATACACTCGAGAAAACACAACGAGGAAGAGTGCGAACTGATATATAAATTTCTACTTACTTTAGAGGGAAACACTCCGGAGATATTATATGAATAAAAGATATATTACGAATAAAATAATTGTTGTTATGGTTTTGGTGTTATCTCTTTTTTGTGCGTATTTTATATTTCACACTAGTGAAATTATATCAAAAAATAACTTTTGGCTTGACAAAGCATCGGAGATAAAAATATTAAATAACGATATAGATATTCAAATGTCTAAACAACTATCTATGATAAATTACGATGATATGAACGCTAAAATAACAGAGATAAACAGACTTATTCACGAAATAGAGATGTCAAAAGACTTTTCTAAATTTTTCTTTAAGATCAAAAATAAAAAGATATTTATGGGCCTAAAAAAGGCTATAGAAAACAAAAAAATTATCATAGAAAAATACCAAACTCTAAAATCAATATCAAGCAATGATCTTGTATACATAAGTCAAAATATACAATACGCATCAAATTTAAAGTTTGTAAGCAAACTATACTCGTATATAATTCTTAGCAAGTTAGGAACAGAGTTTAACGCAACTATGTTCAATCACGATATAAATATGCAATTAAACAATATAGGAGATACTAAAAGTTTTGATTATTCTCTTTTAAGCGCCATTAAAGATGTAGGAAATAGTATTTTAGCGCTTTCAAATTTATCGTACGATAATATAAATTTAAAAACCACGCAAAAAATAGACGCCTTTTTAAATGCTATAAATAATCATTTCAAATCAAACATCAATGATCTTATGATAAGCGTAGTCGTACTTTTGTTTATTATTATATTATCATCTACTAGAAATATCTATACAAGCGTAAAAAATAGAAAAAATGCAGCCAAAATAAACCAGATGGGAGATATGATAGCAAATAGTCCAAATCAAATTTTAATCATAAATCGAGAAGGCAAAATCATAGATGCAAATCCTGCTTTTGAACAGATAAGTGGATATAAAAAATCAGAAGTTTTAAATAAAACTTTAAGCTTCTTAAATACAAATTTAAAAGGTACAAATATCTATGACGATATACTCCAAAGTAAGCAAATCTGCAGATATAACGAGTTTATAAGCAAGTCAAAAAAAGGACTTTTGATATATGAAAAAATCATAGCCATACCGACTTTAGACGAGTATTCACAAATATCTGGAGCTATCATAGTCAAACAAGATATCACAAAAGAAAGACTTATAGCAAAAGAGCTTGGATTTAAAACTGCAGAGATAAGAAACAGCGCTCTAACAGATAAACTAACAGGTTTAGGAAATCACATAGCGCTTATGGAAAAAATAGATGATAAGAAAAAAGGTATCGTCATCTATATAAATGTAAATCACTTTTCAAATTTAAGATTTTTTTATAAAACATCGACTGTGGATCTTATATTAACTGCGATATCAGAAACGCTTAAACTATGCATAGAAACATATAAAATGAACTCAAGCATATACAGAATACAACTAGATGAGTTTTGTATATGGTATGAAGGAAGCAATATAAATAAAGATGTAAAACATATCTTAGAGTATTTTAAGGTAAAAAATATAGACATAATAACAAGCGAAGGCAGAGAAATATTACCAAATATAAATATCACAATGGGCGTTAGCATGGAGGCAGACACTCCAAATACAAACCGCCTCACTCAGTCTATCTTAGCTCACCATGAAGCGATATCGAACGACCAAAATATAGCATTTTATCAAGATAACAACATAATAGAACAACAATATCATAAAAACCAGCTAATCTCAAGAATGGTACAATACGCACTAAATGAAAATAGAGTTATAGTCGAGTGTCAAGGCATATTTGATATTAGATCAAGCAATAAACCTATATTGTCGTCATATGAAATTCTAATACGCATCATAGATTCCGAAAATAAAATACACTATCCCGGAGAGTTCTTAGGAGTAGCAAAACAAACATCGCTTTATATAGCACTCACAAAACAAGTTATAAGCAAAGCTTTTGATCTATTAGAAACATTTTGCGATAAAAAGTTTTCTATAAATTTATCAAGCATAGACATGGTAAACGAATCTGTTAAAAAGCTATTTATGCAAAAACTTTCTCTTTGCTCACAGCCTAGCCACCTTACTGTAGAAATATTAGAAAGTGAAGGTATAGACGACTATGCATCGATAAATCCATTTATAGAAAGCATAAAAGATCACGGATGTAAACTCTCTATAGATGATTTTGGAAGCGGATACTCAAACTACTATAGAATGCTTGAGCTTGACATCGATTACTTAAAAATAGACGGTTCGATCATCAAAAAACTTCCGTTTAACGAAAATGCAAGAAGCGTCGTACAAACTATAGTAGAGTTTGCAAATAGACAAAAATACGATGTTGTAGCCGAGTTCGTATCATCTAATGAAATTTTAGAACAAGTACTTAGCTACGGTATAAAATACGCTCAAGGCTTTTTACTTGGCAAACCTATTCATCCTAGTAATATAGATTAGCAAGGAGTTTTCGTGCATGATGTTATAAATGGTGCAGTTAAATTTATGGAAGAAGATTTCTTAGAGCATAAAGAGTTATTTGAAAAATTAGGCACAAAACAAACACCTCACACTCTGTTTATCGGATGTTCTGACTCAAGAGTTGTTCCGAATTTGATAACAAATACGCTTCCGGGCGAACTTTTTGTAGTAAGAAATATAGGAAATATCGTACCGCACTACAGAGTAAGTGAAGAGTTCTTAGCAACTACCGCAGCAATAGAATACGCTATAAATGTTTTACATATAAAAAATATAATCGTATGCGGACATAGCAACTGCGGAGGCTGTGCGGCTTTGTACGATAGCGATGAGCAATTAAGCAAAGTTCCTATCGTAAAAAGATGGCTGATGTTGATATCGGATATAAAAGAAGAGGTTTTAAAATACAAAACTCTAAGTCCTGCTAAAAGAGCATGGATAACAGAGAGGTTAAATATCATAAACTCCACTCAAAATCTATTAACTTTTCCTGGAGTTAAGGAAAAAATAGAAAACGCAGAGATCAAAATTTACGGTTGGCACTACATCATAGAAACAGGAGAAGTTTATAATTATGATGAACCTACAAAAACATTTAAATTACTTGAAAAGAGCATAGACTATGATAAAATTTTTAATCAAATTTTTACTGATTTTTAGTATTGGCTTACAGGCAAACGAGTCGTTAACTAGTATAACAGATGAAATATTCACGATAAATCATCAAATTTTAATCATAGACGAGCAGAGCAAAGATAAAAATGCTAGTTTAGGACATGATCTTGACTCGTTAAAATCAAAAAAAGCTGCACTTATTGAGCAAATTCCTCTTTTTATAACAAGTTATGATAGTGCAAATTTAAATAAAATCAAACGAGAAAGACTAAATTTACAAAAAAAGGCTGAACTTTTATCGGATAATCAAGTTTCTGATAAATTTATAAGAGCAAAACTAAATGCTGAAAACGCGAATTTAGACGAGATATTTTATAGCGCGATATCTAACTTGGCAAACGCGTTTCTAAAAGATGCAAAACAAGATGATATAAACTCTATACTAGAAAATACCATAACAAATGTTCAAGTATCGGGATATCAAGATATAAAAGCTCTAAAAGACTCGCTTAGCGACGAATTAAAAGCTGAATTTAACGATAATTTTATAAATTTAGAGATCAAAAGACATAGCTATCAAGAGATTTTGGACTATTTAAAAAGCCATTCAGACTTATTAGCAGGCAACTTTTTGTTTTCGAGTTTAAAATTAAAAGATGTGATAAACTACATAAATAAACTTGTTCCGTTTGATCAAGACACGTTTAATTTCGGTAAATTTTTTCTTATTTTAGTTATTTTTGTATTTTTCATATCTATACGAAGAATGCTTTCAAAGATTGTATTTAGCATATTTACGGCATTTTTATCAAAAGAAAAGAAAATAGCCCACAAAGAGCTACAAGAGCAGTTTATACTAGTTATCAAAAAACCGATTTCCGTCTTTTTAATAGCGTATTCTGTAGATATATGCCTTAGTATATTTTACTACCCGAGTCCAGTTCCTATAAATTTTGCAAACTATTTTACTATAATCTATATAGTTCTTATATCATGGCTAGTTCTTGGTATATTAGATGGATACGGAATGGTTATTTTAAGCAAAATTGCTCAAAAAAGTGGTAGAAAAGAGGTAGTAAATCTTATTATAAAGATCTTATATTTTATAGTAGTTATAATCACGATTTTACTGATTTTAAGTAGGCTTGGATTTGATATAAGTACCCTTATAGCGTCTCTTGGCATAGGAGGACTTGCAGTAGCTCTTGCTACAAAAGATATAATAGCAAACTTTTTTGCTTCCATTATGCTTTTGTTTGACAACTCATTTTCTCAAGGAGATTGGATAGTTTGCGCAGGAGTCGAGGGAACTGTAGTAGAGATAGGACTTAGAAAAACTACTGTTAGAACATTTGATAATGCTTTAGTATTTGTGCCAAACTCAAAAATAATGAGCGAAAACGTAAAAAACTGGAATAGAAGAAAAGTCGGCAGACAGATTAAAATGACTGTAGGTCTTAGCTATTCTTGTTCAAAAAAGAGTATAGAAGCTTGCATAAACGATATAAGAACAATGCTGCTAAACCATCCGGGGATTGCTAAAAGCGGAGTAGATAGCGCGCTAAACTCTAAAGATTTTAGAATGAAATATCGCCAAAATATGATCTCGGTAGATGATTTAGCCGGATATAAAAGCAACCTTTTTGTAGTGCTTGACGAATTTGCAGATAGCTCTATAAATATACTGATTTACTGCTTCAGTAAAACGGTGGTATGGGGAGAATTTTTAGCTACAAAACAAGATGTTATGTTAAAGATTATGGATATAGTAGAAAAATACGATGATGCTAGTTTTGCATTTCCGTCAAATAGCATATACATAGAGCAAATGCCAAAAATTGAATTTGAAAACTTAAATTTGAAAGGGGATAAAAATGCGTGAAGATTTTGAAGAATTAGATGAAGAATTAGATGATGATATGGAAGAGCAAGATCTTGATAAGAACTTTGAAGATGAATTTAACGACGATAAAAAAGATAGTTATAATTATGATGAAAACGACTACTCTTACGATGATGAAGATGAAGAAGAGAGCTACGAGTATTAATGCATTATTTCATATATCCAAACGGCGGGCATTCGCTTATGCTCGCCCATAATTTAGAAATTTTAGGTCATACGTACGAATTCTTAGATGACTTCAAAGCAGGACTTAAAATAGAAGAAAACTTAGACAAAATAAATACCATAGGGGGGGGGTTGGTATTAATAGCTTGTGACACGACTCATCCAAAAAATCTAATTTTAAAAAAACAGCTGATCAAAAAAGTTAAAAGTTTAAATTTGATACCGGTGGATGGATTTAAATGGATAATGAGCGAAATCCTAAGCTATCTAAAAATAGAATATCATAAAACTGCGGCTCTGCTTCATTCTGGTATGAGCGACGGAAAGCATCTTGGCGATATCATAAAATATCTGCAAAATAGCAAAACTTGCTTTGTAGAGATATTTACAGATTATTTCAATTACCAAATACGAAAATCATCTCAAAGCAGTGATGACAAAATACTGCTTATCCCTTTTGAATATCTTAAATTTTTGGATTTCAAAGTAGTAGCGGCAACGGGTAATTTTGAGAAATTTAATAAAAAACTTATGGTACATCCAAAATCTATAAAAATTATGATTCCGCATGGATATACGACTCCGCTTGCACTTTTAAGCTACTACGCAAGAAAAGATATTCACATAGAAGAAGAGATAAAAGAGTATCAAAATATGGCCATAGACTACTTCATAGTTCCTAGTCGTACAAATTATAAACTGTTTTTAGATATGGGTATAGATAAAAATAAACTTGTACCGCTTGGTTACCCGAGTTTGGATTTAAATTTAAAAAATCACAAAGATCTCAAAGCGCAAAAATCGATTCTTATAGCTTTATATAGCACAAAAAGCGTAGATAGTATCGTGCCTGCTTTAAGAGATCTACTAAAAAACGGCTATAAAGTTATATTTAGACCAAAACCAGGACAAGAGGAATTAGACTGCAATCAAAATATTTTAAAAGAGTTTAGTACAAATGAACTTTTTAAATTTGATACAAACACGAGAAAAACATCTCATGCTAAGATAGACGATGAGCTTATAAGTGAAATTTGCTGCTGCGTAAGCGACTACTCAAGCCTTGCTTTTACGCTACCACTTACAAATCTTAGACCATGTATTTTGTATTACCCTGAACATGTATTTGGTAAAAACTTTGGAAAACATCGTATAAATAAAGTAGATTATTCACTTGCAAATAGCGACTTGCACATAGTAGCAAAAAACTCTAACGATATAATAAAAGCTATAAAAAATTTAAATTTAGATGAGTTTAAAACCAAAATAAAAAGCTATAGAGACAATGAGGTTTATAATTTAAGAAGCTCTAGCGAGGCTATAGCAAATTTTATAAGCGAGAAGCTAAACTCCTAAACGGATTTTAGCTTATTTGAGATAAATTTTAAGAGTAGATTTTTTTTAAATTTGAAAGCTTTGAGCTAGCATTTAAAAGAAGCATATCAGATATAACTAGTCTTGCCATAGCATTAGCAACTACGCTGCCTCTTATGCCTATACAAGGATCATGACGACCTCTTAAAGCGCAAGTCACCTCATCGCCGTTTAAATTTATGGTAGGCTGATCTTTAAATATACTTGGAGTCGGCTTAAAATAAGTTTTTATCATTATAGGCTCACCGTTTGAGATTCCGCCTAAGATTCCGCCTGCGTTATTGCTCATAAATCCGTTTTTATCCATAAAATCATTATTTTGACTTCCTAAAATAAAACTAGCTTGGCTTCCTAAACCTATCTCTACTCCTTTTACTCCATTTATACCCATCATAGCAGCCGCGAGTCTAGCATCAAGCTTATCATAAAGCACCTCTCCTAGCCCAGCAGGAACGCCATTTATAATAGTAAGAGTAGCAGCTCCTACGCTATCGTTGCTATTTTTTACATCTAGTATAAGATTTTTTGCGTCCTCTTCTATATCGCTATCAAGCATAAAAATCTCACTTTTACTGGCAAATTCAAAATCAATTTTATTTGATTTGAGTTTTCCTATACTAAAAACTCCACTTTTAATATCTATATCAAACTCTTTTAACATCATAGCTCCAAAAGCTCCTGCGGCTACTCGAACGGCAGTTTCTCTAGCGCTACTTCTGCCTCCGCCTCTATGATCTCGCACTCCAAATTTAGAAAAATACGTAAAATCCGCGTGTCCTGGTCTGAAAAGATCTTTTATACTATCATAATCTTTTGAGTGCTGATTTGAGTTTTTTATTATAAATCCTATAGGTGTTCCTGTACTAAATCCTTCAAAAATACCGCTCAATATCTCTACTTCATCGGCTTCTTTTCTACTTGTAGCGTACTTTCCGCCCGGTTTTCTTTTATCCATCTCGCTTTGCAAAAACTCTTCATCTATAGCTACTCCGGCAGGAAATCCATCCAAAACTCCTCCGATAGCTTTTCCGTGACTCTCCCCAAATGTAGTTAGTCTAAGCTTGCTTCCAAACGTATTCATATATTCATTCCTTGCAAAACTTTCCACGCAGCACTCTGTTCAGCCTCTTTTTTGCTATTTCCAATAGCGCGAGCAAGCTCCTTGTCGTTTAAAAAAACAGCCATTTCAAAACTTTTTTTATGATCCGGTCCGCTTGAACTTACAAGCTCGTACCTAGGCGTAACGCCGAACCTCGCTTGAGTAATCTCTTGTAAAGTCGTTTTATAGTCTTTCCCAAGGCTTTGTAAGTCTATATTATTATACTGAGATTCTAAAAGATTTATAAAAATTTTTTTGACCGCTTCTAAACCGCTTTCTAAATATATAGCTCCCATAAGTGCTTCTAAAGCATCGCTAACTAAGCTTGGCTTATTTCTTCCGTTATTATTATCCTCGGCAGCAGACAGATACAAAAAATCTCCTAATCTTATCTGCGAACTTATACTTGCAAAACTCTTTTCATTTACCAAAGCCGCTCTTAGCTTTGAGAGATTTCCCTCATCCGTATCTTTAAATTTAAAAAATAGATACTCTCCTACTATAAGATCCAAAACAGCATCTCCTAAAAACTCGAGCCGCTCATTATTTACGCTACTTTTTATACTCTTATGAGTTAGCGCCTCTTTTAGCAACGTTTTATTTTTAAATTTATAACCTAAATGCTCTTCTAATCTATTTAATTTATCCATTTTGTGCCTTTATCGCTTGATTTCTTGCCAATTTATCGCACTCTTCATTTTGCGGATGACCGTTATGTGCTTTTACCCAGTTTGCACTAACTTTGTGAATATTTAGAAGTTCTAGCAACTCCTGCCATAGTTCTACGTTTTTTACATTTTTAAATTTTTTCTTAATCCAACTATCAAGCCATATATTTATAGCGTTTGCTACGTAACTACTATCTGTATAAAGGCTTACTTCGCACGGCTCTTTTAATGCTTTTAAACCTTCTATCACGGCTTGTATCTCCATTTTGTTATTTGTAGTATAAGCAGCTCCGCCGCTAGAGGATTTTTTATACCCTTCATACTCAAGTATATAAGCCCAGCCGCCGGCTCCTGGATTATTTAAACAACTTCCATCGCTAAAAAGGCATATCTTCTTCACTAGTATCCTTTATAACGTGGGTTAAAATTTTTACACTTCCTAATCTCGCGCAGTTTGGACAGCGGTAGAAAAATAACGGATAACTTGTTTTGCACTCGGTACAAAAATAACTAAAACTAAGAGTTGCTCCAAGAAAATTATCGTTTGCGGCCTTTAAAAGAGCTAAATTAAAATCTTTTGGCTTATCATCAGATAGACCCTTAGCGCCTAAAAGCTCTTTAAACTCCGTATTTTCTAAATTTAAAAGATTATCAAGTCTAAAAACTATGTCTATACACTCATCAAGACGCAGCATACTTAGACCGTCTAAAGGCTCATTATGCTTTATAAACTGCTCTAAAACCATTCTTTTTAAAAGTGGAAAATCTTCACTAAGACTTAGAATTTGAGCCACTTTTTCACTAAATTTACTAGTTTTGCTAGTTATGATAAGAGCTTTTATATAGGCAACTTCTGCTTTTGTATCCGCGCCTTGTTCATTTAAAGCGTCTAAAGTTTCAAGACTATTTTCATACATTCTAAGTTTTTCATATGTTACGCCAAGATATCTTAAAGCTTCACTATTTCTAGGACTTAGTTTGAGAGATTCTAAAAACACTTCACTGGCTTTTTTTAAAAATCCAGCTTTTAGATATATTTTTCCTAACGCTACTAATAAAAACTCACGCTGCTTTTTACCGGGTGATTTATCGATAGCAACCAAATACACGCTTATAGCCTTATCAAAATCTCCGCTTTTTGCGAATGTAAGGGCTAAAACGCTAAGCGAGTTTGTATCAACATCAAGTTCAAGAAGCATCTTTTTGTGCTTTTCACTAAGTCCGCTACTATTTTCAAATTTTTTAACAAATTTCTCTATGCTGTGTTTTTCATCTTTGATAGAAAAAATACCCCAAACATAGCTAAGCACGGCTATTAAAAGAAGCGCTCCAAAAAATACAATAAGCCCAAAAATCGGATCTCTATACTCTACAAAAAAGAAGTCCAAATACAAACCTATATATTAAATTTAATGACCATTATAGCAAATTCAAGGTATAATCTCGCTTATGATAGAAGCTAGTAGCATTGAAAATTTAAAAAATATCGTTGATATAGCAGACGTTGTAGGAAGTTATCTGCCTCTTAAACGTTCCGGAAGCGAATTTGTATGCGTATGCCCGTTTCATAATGATAAAAATCCGTCTATGAGAGTAAGTCCTAGCAAAGGTATTTTTCACTGTTTTTCATGCAAAGCCGGCGGAGATAGTATTAAATTTATAATGGATTATGAAAAACTAAGCTATCCTGAAGCTATAGAAAAACTAGCAAATATGTACAACTTCACGCTTAATTACACAGATAACAAAAACGAACATCACTATGATAAAAAAATATTAGAAAATTTAAATTTATATTATAAAAGTATGCTTTATAAAAACCGTGAAGCTATAAACTATTTATATAGTCGCGGTATAGACGATGCTATGATAGAAAAGTGGGAACTTGGCTGGGCTGGAGCGTCTCAAGCAACTATAAATTTACTAGAAAATGAAGAGATAGAACCAAAAGAAGCGCTGTACGTAGGAGCAGTCAAGCAAAACGAAACGGGGCTTTATGCCAGCTTTATAAACCGCATAACTTTTCCTATTTATAATCATCTTGGAAAACTTGTCGGATTTGGCGGTCGCACAATATCAAATAATCCGGCAAAATATGTAAATTCGCCTCAATCTGCTATATTTGATAAATCAAAACTGCTTTACGGATATGATAAAGCCAAAAATCAGATATTTAAAAAAGGCGAAATCATCATTTGCGAAGGATATATGGACTGCATAATGCTGCATCTAGCAGGAATTAGCAACGCTGTAGCCGTGCTTGGAACTGCACTTACCGAAAAACATATTCCTCTTTTGAAGCGTTCTGATATAAAAGTTATTTTAAGTTTTGATAACGATGAAGCCGGCGTAAATGCTGCATTTAAAAGTGCAAAATTGTTAGCTAGCAGCGAGTGCGACGGAAGAGTAGTTCTTATAAGCGGGGGGAAAGATCCGGCTGAGCTTGTAGCTAGCGGTAGAGCAAATGAGTTAAGAAATAGTTTAGAAGGTGGGGTTGAACTTGGAGAGTTTTACATAAGACATCTCATAAAATCCTCAAATCCAAAAACTCCTCTTGAAGTTGCTAAAACTCTTGAAAACGTACAGGAATTCACAAAAGGACTAAAAGAAATAGTGGCAAACTCATACGTGCCGCTGGTATCTTCACTTCTGAGTTTAGCTCCAAATAGCTTTAGTCTTTGTGGCAATGGTTTTAGATATTCACCCAAAAAGCAGATGGCAAAAGAGACCAAAAGTGCAAAAAAAGATCTTTTAGAGCTTGAAATTTTAAAAAATATGCTTTTAAATAAAGATTATTTAGAGGTAGTGAAATCAGATTGCGGAAGCGATATGTTCGTAACTCACAATGAAATTTATAAAGCAGTAACTATCTCTCAAAATCCAAATAATCCACACATAAGAGAGCTAAGCTTAAATGATAATTTTGAAATTTACGATAGTTTAGATAGACTAAAAAAAGCACTAAATATACTAAAAATCAACTTTTGTGATAAAACTATCGTTTTGCTTGCTAGCTCAAACGACAAATCTAAATTTGAAAAAATAGCACAATTACAAAATATAAAAAAGCAATTAAAAGGAATTCAATGAATAAAAAATGTCTGGCACTATTTAGCGGAGGGCTTGATAGTATGCTTGCTATCAAACTTATAAGCTCACAAGGTATTGAAGTGCATGCTTTAAATATCGATATCGGTTTTGGAGGAAACCCGGATAAAGCAGAGCTTATGAGTCGTAGAGCTAAAATGGCTGGAGCTACTTTTGAAGTGATAAATGCAAGAAGCAAATATCTGCAAGAGGTTCTTTTTAATCCTAAATTCGGATATGGAAAACAGTTTAATCCTTGTATTGATTGTCATGGTTTTATGTTTAGAACAGCTATATCTATGCTAGAGGATTACGGCGCGAGCTTTGTTATCAGCGGTGAAGTAGTCGGTCAGCGACCGATGAGCCAAAGAAACGACGCTATGGTGCATGTAAAAAATCTAGCCTTAGATGACAATGATATAATTTTGCGACCGCTTTGCGCGAAACTTTTAAAACCTACTCGTCCTGAGCGCGAGAGTTTAGTAGATAGAGAGCTTTTACTTGATTTTAACGGACGCGGCAGAAGCAGACAACTAGAACTTGCACACAAATTCGGCTTTAGTGATTTTGAAACTCCGGGGGGAGGATGTCTGTACACGATGGAAGGATTTTCTAATCGCATTAGAGACTTCATTAAATTTGATAAAAATATGAGTGAAGACGATCTTCAAAGTCTGCGCTACGGCCGCCATTTACGACTGCTTGGAGGAGCAAAAATGATAATCGGTCGAGATGAAAAAGACAATGCTTATTTAGAAGCTTTGAATTTAAAAAAGATGGAAAGTATAAAATTTGATGATATCATCGGCGCTCATTCATTCATCAGCAAAAACGCATCAAAAGAGGATTTAGAGTTTGGCGCACGTCTTGCCATCACTTATTGCAAAAGCGAAAAAGACAAAATATATAGAGCAAAAATAGGCGACAAAACGCTCGACGTATCACCATTCGATAATAAAAATATAGCACAAACGTATTTTATAAAGTAAGTTTACTAAGTTTATGTTTAAAAAAGTATATATTGAAATCAGCGATATCTGCTCTTGTAAATGCAGTTTTTGTCCATCTCCTCTTATGAAAACAAGGCGTAAAACAATGAGTCTTGAGCTGTTTGAAAAAGTTTTGTATCAAGTATCACCTTTAACTAAGAGAATTTGTTTGCATATTTTAGGGGATCCTTTAGAAGTAAGCAATTTAAAAGAATATATAAATTTAGTATCCAAATTCAACCTAAAAATCGATCTAGTTACGACTGGGAAAATGATTTGCGATCATGATTTTGATATGCTTTTAAAACCTCCTTTCCATCAAATTTCATTTTCTTTGAGTGCGTTTTTGGATGAAAATAACCATTTTGAAGATGATTATATCGCTAATTTACTTGAATTTTGTGATTTTAGTTTAGCAAATAGGAGCGATACTTTTATAAATTTACGTATTCAAAGCGATTTTTTATTAAGTGATAATGAAAAAATGATTCAAGTTTTAGATAAATTTGAAAAACATTTTAATATAAATTTAAGCGAGCATCTAAAACATATAAAGCTAAATTTTGCTCAAAAAATTTATGAAAAAAACGTAAAAATTCGGCTTGCAAGAAAGGTATTATTAAATTTTAAAACCTCTTTTGAATGGAGAAATGATAATTTAATAAACAGCACTAAAACTTGTTATGCGTTAAAAGATCAACTTGGAATTTTGAGCGATGGGGTGGTTGTACCTTGCTGCATAGATTACTCAGGAGCTATAAATTTAGGTAATATAAAAAGCGAAAGTTTAGCTCAAATTTTAAGATCACAGAGAGTAAAAAATATCAAAAACGGATTTAAGCAAGGTAAAATTGTTGAAAATTATTGCCAAAAATGCGCCTACTTAGTCGGAGTCAGCTAAGCTAGGAATTATAGAATTTTGATATAATTATCGCATCAAATTTAAAGGCGAAATATGCAAATCGATAAACATAATCTTATATTTTTACCTGCTTCGATAGTCATAGCTGCAGTGATTTTGGCTATAGGTTTTAGCACTATCGTAAAAAGCGAACGCAGCGTAAGCGTCAGGGGATTGGCAGAAAAAGAAGTGCTTGCGGACTTAGCAGTATGGCAAATGAGTTTTTCGGTCGGAGATAATGACCTAGTAGAGCTTCAAAAGAAAGTGTTAGAAAAAACGAAAATAGCCGAAAATTTTCTAAATAAACGAGGTTTAAATGCTAGTGATTACACTATTCAGGCGCCTTCTATTATTGATAATTCTATAAATCCTTATATGGATTCTCAAAAAATTCGCTACACATACATAGCCAAAGCCACCTTACTGATACGCACAAATAAAATATCTGAAATAAAACAAGCACAAAGAGAATCTTTGGAGCTAGCTAGTGACAATATCGCCATCAGTCAAGACTATGAAAACAGAATTGCATTTGAATTTACAAAACTAAATGATATCAAACCGCAAATGATAGCCGAAGCGACAAAAAACGCTAAACTAGCAGCCGAGCAATTTGCGACTCTCTCAGGAAGCGAAGTCGGCAAAATAAAAAAGGCGACTCAAGGGCTTTTTAGTATCGAAAATGCGGCCGTAGGATTAGAGGAGAAGAAAAATATCCGAGTTGTAACTCAAGTTGAGTATTTGCTAAAATAAGAGATAATATTAAGAGTAAATTAAACTTTACTCTTTTTAGATATATGAAGTTATTTAGTATAGTAACGCACACTGCACCAGCGTTGATAATCGTTTTAACTTACTTTGCATAAAGCATAAATTTATATTCATCTTTGTTTTACACTAGCCAAAACTCCAGAGACTATGGCTAGCATAAGCGAGATAAGATAAACCCTAATACCTCTTCGCCAAACATCAAAACCACAAAAAATGCCGACAAAGTGAGTATGCTTGAGTAAAAAAGATACTGATAATCTAAGCTAGTCCGGGCAAATTTATCAAATACCAGTATCAAAGACCAAAGCAGTATGCAAAAAGCTAAGTAAATACTAGCTTATAAGTTTATTCATTATCTAAAATGATTCTAAATTTAGATAAATAGCGAAAATATCACGCCAAATACGATTAGCGTGATATTGAAAAATATAAAAGTCGGTACGCAAGTATCGTAGATGTGGCTATGCTTGCCGTCGCTATTTAATCCTGAAGTCGGTCCTAAAGTACTATCACTAGCAGGACTTCCGGCGTCTCCCACGGCCGCGGCGATACCGACTAAAAGTATAGTCGCAGAAACGCTAAATCCAAGGCTCACGCAAAGTGGCACGTAAATCGCGGCTATGATAGGAATAGTTCCAAAACTAGTTCCGATACCCATAGTTACAAGTAGTCCGATAACTAGCATAATGATAGCTCCGCCAAGCTTACCGCCGCTTATAGAACTTGCAAAATTTATAAGCTCATTTATACCGCCGGTTTCTCTGATAACAGAACCAAATCCCGCAGCTACAAGCATGATAAAAGCGATAAAAGCCATCATAGCAAGACCTTGCTCCATAACTTTATCCATCTTTTTATACTCGATACCACCAAAGATTATCATAACTATAAGCCCCAAAAGAGCTCCTAAAGGAAGAGAGCTACTCCAAATTTGGACACCAAAAGCTATCACGGCGCCGCCAAGCACGACACACTCTTTTTGCCCCATACAAAGATCTTTTTTATCCGATACTTTTATCTCTTTACTTTCTAAAGCGCTTTGCGTATAATCTCTAGGTTTTCTATAATAAAACAGCGCCAAAACTAAACCGATGAGCATAGCTACGCCGCCTATCCACATAACGCTACTTATATCGCCTATCTCTACGTTCATACCGTTACTATTTAACTCTTTTTTAAGAATGGTATGGAACAAAAGACCAAAACCGACTGAAATGCTTACATAAGGAGCTTTTAATCCAAAAGTAAGTGCGCACGCCACAGCTCGTCTGTCTATCTTAAGCTTATTCATCAAAGCAAGTAACGGTGGTATCAAAATAGGTATAAAAGCTATATGAACAGGTATGAGATTTTGAGAAAAACATGCTATAAAAGCTATGCTCAAAGAAAACCAAAAAACCTTTTTACTTATAAATTTACTAACGTAATGTATCAAAATAGGAGTTAAATTCGTCATACTGATAGCCGCCGCAAGCGCTCCAAGAAGTATGTAGCTAAGTGCGGTTTCTAAGTTGCCTTGCATTCCTGTTATGAGTAAATTCGTAGTCTCTACCAAACCTTTTCCGGCTAGCATTCCAGCAGCTAAAGCCGAGATAAGTATGGCTAAAAAAACGTTAAAGCGCAGTAAGCACAAAACGCACATAAGCAAAACGCTAAGCACCACGGGATTTGTAAGCAACATAATCTACCTTTGAAATTTAATAAGCTAGCATTATACAAACGTATAGCTTAAATTTAGAAAATATTAATATAATTTAATTTAATTTTAATTTGAAATAGAACTATTTGACAAACTATCAGCGTATAAATCATTTTTAAAATTTGATTTATCTAAATTTTCAATCAGCTTTTTGGTTCTGATGTCTCTGCCATCAGGATTTGCATGAAACCATGTATCTAACATATATTTTCTATCTGGCAGATAACTATCGTTAAAATCACCTATAAACTCGAAGCCGTTTGAAGTTATGTAGTTTTTCAGCTCTATTAAAAACTTTTTGAACTCAACTCCCTTTTCACCGCTAAAATCATAACAACTCTCACCTATAACAGTAGGATAAGTAAATATAAACTTTACGCCTTTTTCTTTTTCTATCTTTTTCACTAGTTTTATGTTTTCTTTAAATGCTTCACTTATAGCTGCCCTACCACCAGTAATCTCTTTTGTAAATATATACTCATCGCAAGGAACTTTCATATCATCTTTTTGGGGAAGCTGACCTTTATATAAGTAATCCCCTCTATGCTCTTTTAAAGTAGCTTTTAAATCAAACTCTTTTGGAAGTTTATCTCTAAAAAGTTTTTTTAAATTTGACGCTGCTTTTTTAACTCCGGTTATAAACACGTAAGAAGCTGGAGTTTGAAGCATCACTTTGAGTTTTTCATTAAATGGTAAATTATCAAAATAGAAGTAAATTTCAGATAAAAGATGTTTATAAAATACAGTGGGAGCAACATCGTTCATATAGTACCTGTACTCCAAAGGATATATCACAACATCTCCTTTATGTGCAAATTTATATGTTCTATAAAGTCTGATTTTGAGCGGATATCCGGCGTAATCTCCTAAATTTAAAGTAAGTTTGCCAAAATGATCTTCTATCATTTTGGCGTTGATTCCATGA
>OODU01000878.1_pt1 | contig 32521 bp, 26 predicted proteins | sample 1671171 | NCBI WGS metagenome assembly OODU01 (sample SAMN06348129, study PRJEB24527) | human gut metagenome | biome: human gut; feature: ankylosing spondylitis patient; material: feces | host: Homo sapiens | place: China | collected 2015-10
TTTTTGAAGAATACGGACTGTATCTGTCAGAAAAAAGCCGGTTAACCGAATTTTCCGGCTTATCTGTTGTGGATATCTTCTGATTTCCGGCAGGTGGCAGATAATTACATGAAAACAGTTATCGGATATGATTGGTTTGCGGAAAGTATACAGTACTTTTAGCAAACCAATCTCTACTTATTATATAGAAGCAAAAGAAACCGGGAGAACCAAAAATGAACAAAGTTGTGGAAAAATGGGACGAAATCCTTCAAATTGTGAAAACGGAACATGAACTGTCCGATGTTTCCTTCAACACCTGGCTGAAACCTCTCACTGTTTACCAGGTTGAAGGCAATGTTGTGACGATTATTGTTCCGTCTGAACAGGTAGGTCTCAATTATATCAGTAAAAAATACAAACTTCCTCTTCAGGTTACCATCAGCGAAGTCACTGGAATGGAAAAATGTGATATCAACTTCATTTTACCTGAAGATGTACCAAAAAAAGATCCAGTTTCTCCGAAAGCACAGTCTCAGGACGCCCGCTGCGAAGAAGCTCATTTAAATCCGAAATACACTTTCGACACTTTTGTAGTCGGAAGTAACAATAAATTTGCCCAGGCAGCAGCTCTTGCTGTAGCCGAATCTCCAGGAGATACCTACAATCCGCTGTTTATCTACGGTGGTGCCGGTCTTGGAAAGACACATTTGATGCATTCCATTGCTCATTTTATTATTGATCATAATGAAAACAGCAAGGTTCTTTATGTCACCAGTGAGGAATTTACAAACGAACTGATCGAAACTATCCGTAACGGAAACAACTCAGCCATGACCAAATTCCGTGAAAAATACAGAAACATTGACGTTCTTCTGGTCGACGATATCCAGTTTATTATAGGAAAGGAATCTACACAGGAAGAATTTTTCCACACATTTAACAGCCTTCACAGTGCCAAAAAGCAGATTATTATTTCCTCTGATAAACCGCCGAAGGACATGGAAATCCTGGAAGAACGTTTCCGTTCCCGATTCGAATGGGGCCTGATCGCAGATATTACCCTTCCGGACTATGAAACACGTATGGCAATTCTTCATAAAAAAGAAGAAATGGATGGTTATGATATCAATGAAGATGTCATTAAATATATTGCAAACAATATTAAATCCAATATTCGAGAACTCGAAGGTGCCATCAACAAAGTCATGGCTTTTGCCAAACTGGAAAAAAGAGAAGTTACACTGGAACTGGCAGAACAGGCGCTGAAAGATATCATTTCACCGGATGAAAAAAAGGTGATCACACCCGATTACATTATTTCCATGGTCGCAGAACACTTTGACCTTTCTGTAGATGACCTCGCCGGAAATAAACGAAATTCCAAAATCGTAACTCCTCGCCAGATTGCCATGTATCTCTGCCGTGAAATCATATCAACACCGTTGAAAACAATTGGAAAAAATCTGGGAAACCGGGATCATACCACAGTTATGCACGGAATTGATAAAATTGAAAAAGAAATCGCCAATGACGAAAACCTGAAAAACACCATTGATACATTGAAGAAAAAAATTAATCCACAGGGATGAGGATAACTCTGTGTATTTCATGTGGATAATATGTTGATTCTATGTGGATGAATGTGAATAACTTTTTCCCCCTTTTTTGGCCGGAAAGTTGTACACAAGTTATTCACATAGTTTACGTGACTCTATACACGAAGTTATCCATACTCGAAACCCTTGAAAAATCAACATTTTTTGGAGTTATTCACATATTCACATTCCCTACGGCGGCTACGACGGATTTCTTTTATATCTTTCTCTATAAAAAAAACACATCACCCAGAAAGGAAGTTATACACATTATGAAAATCATATGTACCAAAAACAGTTTACTCAAAAGTGTCAGTATCTCCCTGAAAGCAGTTCCTTCCAAAACAACCATGCCAATTCTGGAATGTATTTTGATAGATGCAACTACCAGTCAGATTAAATTTACTACCAATGATATGGAACTTGGTATTGAAACAATCGTAGAAGGTACCATTGAAGAAAAAGGAATGGTGGCATTAGATGCCAAAATTCTTTATGAAATCATCAGAAGACTTCCGGACAACAATGTTACAATCCGGACAGATGAGAAACTTACTGCCACCATCACCTGTGAAAAAGCAAAATTCACAATTCCTGGTAAATCCGGAGAAGATTTTGCGTATCTCCCAATTATTGAAAAGGAAGAGGCATTAACTGTTTCTCAATTTACCTTAAAAGAGATGATTCGTCAGACAATATTCTCTATTGCATCTAACGAGACAAACAAACTGATGACAGGAGAACTTTTTGAAATCAAAGACAACTTCCTGAAGGTGGTATCTCTTGACGGACATCGTATTGCAATCAGACGTATGGAACTGAAGAAAGATTATGCTGACCGCAAAGTGGTGGTACCTGGTAAAACCCTGAACGAAATCAGCAAGATCCTGTCCGGTGAAGTTGACAATATGGTAAATATTTATTTTTCCAAAAACCATATTCTGTTTGAATTTGACCAGACCATGGTTGTTTCCAGACTGATCGACGGAGAATATTTCAGAATTGATCAGATGCTTTCCAGTGATTACGAGACAAAACTTACGATCAACAAGAAAGAATTTCTGGACTGTATCGACAGAGCCACACTTCTGGTAAGAGAGGGAGAAAAGAAACCGATCATTATTGAGATTACGGATACTACAATGGAACTTCGCATTGATTCTGCAATGGGTTCCATGAATGAAAGTATTGATATCAGCAAAGAAGGAAAAGATATCCTGATTGGTTTTAACCCGAGATTTTTAATTGATGCACTGAAAGTCATTGACGATGAAACAATCAATATCTACCTCGTAAATCCAAAAGCACCATGCTTTATCCGGGATGATGAGGAGAGTTACACATATCTGATTCTGCCTGTCAATATCAACCAGAATCAGACAAGATAGAGGGAGTAAAGAAAAATGGAAGAAATCAAGATCAGAGACGAATTTATCAAACTGGGGCAGTTACTGAAACTTGCCAGCCTTGTGGAAGACGGGGTAGAAGCGAAATATGTGATCACAGACGGACTTGTAAAAGTAAACGGTGAAGTGGATGTACGCCGCGGCCGTAAAGTTTATGAGGGAGATGTTGTCTCTTATGACGGGAAAGAAATCAAAGTGATCAGGTGACTGCATGTATATTGAATCCGTTCAGTTAAAAAATTTTAGAAATTATGATTCCCTGGAAGTGAATTTCGACCAGGGAACCAATATTTTTTACGGAGATAATGCTCAGGGGAAAACGAACATTCTGGAATCTCTTTACCTGTGCGGGACTACGAAGTCACACAAAGGAAGCAAAGATAAAGAAGTGATCCGCTTCGGAGAAGAGGATGCGCATATCAGGATGATGGTAAAGAGAAATGAACTGTCCTATAAGGTTGACATGCACCTCAGGAAAAATAAGGCAAAGGGAGTCGCGATCAATGGACTGCCGATAAAAAAAGCCAGTGAACTGTTTGGAGTAGTAAATCTGGTGTTCTTTTCTCCCGAGGATTTAAATATTATTAAAAATGGTCCCGGAGAAAGAAGGCGTTTTCTTGATCTGGAACTTTGCCAGCTGGACAGGATCTATCTTACGGATCTGGCTTCTTATAATCATATTGTAAACCAGAGAAATAAGCTTCTGAAAGATCTTTATGTACGGCCGGAATTAAAAGATACACTGGATATCTGGGATATGCAGATGACAGAATATGGACGGCGGATCATCAAAAAGCGTCAGGCGTTTGTTCAAGAGCTGAATGAAGTCATTCAGAAAATCCACAGGAATCTTACAGGTGGGGTGGAAGAACTGGAAGTGATTTATGAACCAAGCTGCGCGGAAGAAGAACTGGAGCGTATGACTGCCTCAAACAGAGAGAAAGATATGCGCATGAAGCTGACCTCTGTGGGACCTCACAGGGATGATCTTTGTGTAAAGGCAAACGGGATCGATATCCGTAAATATGGTTCTCAGGGTCAGCAGCGTACAGCAGCACTCTCGCTGAAACTGTCAGAAATCTATATTGTGAAACAAAAAATAAAAGATACTCCGATCCTGCTGCTGGATGATGTTCTTTCAGAGCTGGACAGCAGCAGGCAGAATTATCTTCTGGAAAGTATCCACAATATTCAGACTATGATCACCTGTACCGGACTGGATGATTTTGTGAGTCATCAGTTTCATATCAATAAGGTTTTTCATGTAGTAAACGGTGAAGTATTTCAGCCCTGAAAATAAAGCAGTTAGTTTTTGACAAGACAATAGGCGTATGATACACTGAACATAATTTTGGAAAGTTGGTGAAAACATTGGACAAGGAAGAATTTCGGATTAAGCTTGAAGAGATAAACAAGCTGGTTCAGAAAAAGGATTATAAAGGTGCGATGGGCATTGTGGACAGCATAGACTGGCGTCGTGTGAAGAATGTCCGTACTTTATGTGTAGTTGGCGAAATTTATGCGGCGAATGGCAGATATGAGGACAGTAAGGAAATTTTTCTGCTGGCATATCATAAGGCATCCATCGGCAAGAATATTCTGTATCGCCTGATCGAGATTTCTCTGCGAATGAAAGATATTGATGAGGCGATGGAATTCTTTGAAGAATATAAACAGGTAGCTTCGAATGACAGTACACAATATATTCTGCAGTATAAGATTGCCAGAGCGCAGGACGCTTCCCTGAATGAGCAGATCAGAATCCTGGAAGAATATAAAGAGCAGGAATTTACGGAAAAGTGGTCTTATGAACTTGCTGCCCTTTATTATAAAGCAGGTGAGAAACAGAAGGCGCTTGATTTATGTAATGAGATCATTCTGTGGTTCAGTGAAGGAAAATATGTCATGAAGGCATATGACCTGAAAATGCGCATGGGTGAACTGACTGGCGCGGAGAAAGCAAAATTTGAGCAGCAGTTTGTACCGAAACTTCTCACTCCGGAAGAAGCAAAGGAACTGAAGAAGGCGGAAGCTGAGAAAGCAGAAAAAACGGAAAATACAGAAAGTGAGGAAGCGGCAGAAACTTCTGAAAGTTCTGAGATTTCCGGAAATCCGGAGTCCGGAGAAGCACAAAATTCAGATAGTACTGAGAATACAGAGGGATACAGAGAGAAAGAAGAAACAGGCTCAGATGCAGAAGCGCAGATGAACGCTGAAAGTTCTAAAGATAAGACAGAGAATCCGGAAACGGAAGATGTAAAAGAAACTGCAGAAGAAGCAGCACCGATTCATATCAGAGATCTGAACAGCATGGAAAATATCCAGGAGAAGATTTCAAAAGGAATCAGGGATATTTTTGGTGCAAACCGAAAAAGAGAAGAAGAATATGGATTTGGAGACGAATCACATGATCTGGTAAATGAAGCCGGAATTACAAAAGAAGAAGAAATTCCAGAAGAAATCATAAAGAGTGATGCTTCTGAGAAAGAGCCGGAGAATGTACCGACTCTGGAAGCGGAACCGGTAAGACCGGGAGAAAGTCCGGTCATAAAGGCAGTGCAGGAAAGTTCTGAGACAGAAAAATCCGCACAGGAAGAACCGGAAGATTTTTCCAGAACCATGAGAATGCCAGAGTTAAAAATCCCGGCTTCCATGAAGAATATGGAGCTGAGTACAGCACCTAAGGTTTCTGAAATTCCAAAGACATTTCTGAGTGGTGACAGTGCAGACGGAGTTCCGGAATTTAATCTGGAAGATACCATTCTTGCGGCTGCAACAGCGCAGGGAATTGAGATCCCGGAAGAAAAGAAAAAAGAAACCGAAAAAACGGATGCAGCCAGGCTGTCTGAGGAAGTTGAAAAAGCAGCAGACAAAAAACAGGAAGACCGTGTAGATATGACTGCTGCCTCTGACACAGGCGATACAGAAAATCAGAAACAGCAGGAAAGTGCAGCAGATCTGATGAAGGAGCCGGAGCTTGAAGAACCGGATTTCTTAAACGAGGACGCTTTTGAGGAAGCAGATGATGAAACGGAAGATGCCGGAACTGTAACAAAGGTACAGGAAAATCTTCAGGAACCTGCATCAGAGGAGTCAGAGGTATGGGAAAAGACAGTCCCGGGGCTGGAAGATGAGGAAGAACTGACAGAAGAAGATTTACGCAGTGCAGAGGAAGAGTTCCTTCATGGCCCGGCAGGGAAAGGTGACTTTAACCTGGAAGATATTGATGACAGTGAAGAAGAACCGGAAGAACTGGTAGAACCGGAAGCAGTAGCTGAGCCGGAGGAACCGGCAGATGCTTCTGAGAATGAGGAAGAAACGGAAGAGGAACCACTGACACAGGAAGAAGAACTGGAACGTTTTATTGAGTCTATTAATCCGAAAAATCAGGCAGATCCAAGGGATATCATTCCAAGAGAGAAAGAGCTGACAGATGAAGAAAAACAGCTTTTTACATACTTTACCAAAGTACCTGGAATGAAAGAACAGTTAATTGATGCGTTATGTGATGCACAGCTTGCAGCCGCAGATAAAACTTCCAAAACAGGAAACATCATTGTGATGGGTGGCAAAGAGTGCGGAAAGACCCGTCTGATCTCAGGACTGATTCCGGCAATCTGTAAGGAACTGAATCTGGAGGCATCCAAGGTTGCCTATGTTTTCGCAGATCAGATCAATGGAAAAAATATTTATAAAATCTTTTCCAAACTTGCAGGCGGCTTCCTGGTAGTTGAGAATGCCAACCAGTTAACTCCGGAAACAGTAGAAATGCTGGACAAGGCGATGGAAGTGAATACAGACGGACTCACTGTGATCATTGAGGATGAGAAGATCGGCATGAGAAAGCTGATGGCGAGATTCCCGAAATTTGCAAAGAAATTCACATCCATGATCAATATTCCTGTATTCACCAATGATGAACTTGTTAATTTTGCAAGAGTTTATACAAAAGAAAACGGATATACCATTGACCAGATGGGAATGCTTGCCCTGTATAATCTGATCGGAATCAATCAGAAAGAGGATGAGCCGATGAATGTCGGAGCAGTTAAAGATCTCATTGATACGGCCATTGCCAAGTCACAGGGTGGAATCCGGAAACTGAAACGAAACATTTCCAAGAAACGTACAGACAGAGACGGATATATTGTTTTATATGAAAAAGATTTCAGCAAATAGTAAAAAATATGAGAGGAAGCAAAGATTATGACGAAACCATACCTGGGAAATCCAAAGTATACCATAGAAGTGCTTCAGAAGTATAATTTTGCATTCCAGAAAAGGTTTGGTCAGAATTTCCTGATCGATACTCATGTTCTGGAAAAGATCATTGCTTCTGCAGAGATTACAAAAGATGATTTTGTGCTGGAAATTGGTCCGGGAATCGGAACCATGACACAGTATCTGGCAGAGGCTGCCAGAGAAGTAGCAGCAGTAGAAATTGACAATATTTTAATCCCGATCCTTCAGGATACTCTGAAGGACTGGGATAACGTGACAGTGATCAACAACGATATTCTGAAAGTTGATATCCGACAGCTTGCACTGGAGAAAAATCAGGGACGCCCGATCAAAGTGGTAGCCAATCTGCCATATTACATTACTACCCCTATTATCATGGGGCTGTTTGAGAATCAGGTTCCGATCGATTCCATTACGATCATGGTTCAGAAGGAAGTTGCGGACAGAATGCAGGTAGGTCCTGGAACAAAAGATTATGGAGCATTGTCACTGGCAGTACAGTATTATGCAAAACCGCAGATCGTGGCAAATGTGCCGCCAAACTGTTTTATGCCAAGACCGAAAGTAGGAAGCGCAGTCATTAAACTGGAACGATATGCAGAACCTCCGGTGGAAGTAAAGAATGAAAAGCTGATGTTCAGAATTATTCGCGCATCTTTTAACCAGAGAAGAAAGACCCTGGTCAACGGACTGAAAAATTCTCCGGAACTTCAGTTTTCCAAAGAACAGATCGAGCAGGCGTTAAATACCTGCGGTTTATCTTTAAATATCAGAGGAGAAGCATTGACATTAGAGCAGTTTGCACAGCTTGCGAATGCGTTTGAGGAGCTGGCATAAAAATATAAGAAATATAAAAAGCATCCGGTGGCTAGACGGATGCTTTTTATATTACGTTCAAATTTATTTTTTAAAAGGAAGGAGAGTTAATTGCCGGTATCGGCAATCAACATATGAAAAAGAAATTTTATAAAAATAATGTTGGCTGTATTATTTTTATGATCTTAGTATATCTTTAAATTATGATAGAATCGTGTGTAAGTTGTGAAATAATTTTGAACAAATGTCAAAAGATTTATGAAGGCTCAGAGAGAATACCCGGGGGATATTCGGGTTACAGAAGCACTGTAAAATGTGCTATAATAGCCCGGTACCTGAGAAAAGACAAGGGAAAACACGAAAAGAGAAGTAGTAAAAAGAATAACAAAAAGAATAGCAATAATAACAATAGCAATAATAACAATAACGATAATAATAACAGAAAAACATAGCGGCATAGTATAAGTTATGGAGGAAAAAATCATGAGAATAAAAAAATTAGGAGCATTGATCCTGGCAGGAACTTTAATGTGTACAACACCGGTTATGTCGGTAATGGCATCTGATGCCACAGAGACCGTGCAGGAGATCATCACTGATAATGAGATTGATTCTCTTGTTTCAGATCCGGATAAAGTAGTGGACATTATTATGTATGCGAAAGATCAGGTTGCACAGCAGGATATTTCTGATGAACAGATCAAAGAAATTATTCAGACAGCAGAAAGCACTTTTAATGTAAGCCTGACAGAGGAGGAAGAAAATAAGCTGGTCAATATCGTAAAAGAAGTGAAGAATGCGAATATTGACGAAGAACAGCTCAGAAGTACTGTAAACAAAGTATATGATAAACTCGAAGAAATGGGAATCGGCAAAGAAGAGGTGAAGAGTTTCTTACATAAAATGATCGATTTTGCCAAAAGTCTGCTGAACTGAAATCAGACGGAAAGAAAGGATTCCTTTATTTGTCAGAAAACAGTGCAAGTGTACAAAGTATACAAGAACAGCAGAAAATGTCGAAAAGATATATGTGTTAAATTTATAAAAAAAATATAAAAAACAGAGGAAAATTGTGCAAATGAACGAAAGTTAACCTCGCGTTCATAATTTGTTCATATATGATTGCTATTATATAAACAGTTCGAAAGAACCTACGAAAGACGTTGTAATGTGTTTTCATTACACATAAATTTTTTTCATAATAATAGCCCCGGTAAACCACTGCCGGGGCACTCCTCGTTTTAAGGACAGTTCAGACTGTTCTTTTTTTTGATTCCTTACATTTATAGCAATTCCAGAAAATAATGCAAGCAATCCAGCCCATCAGAGCGTGAAGTCCTGCGTCAGATATCTTTGCCGTGCGTCAGCACGCCTGCAGATACCTTCCTTGTCCTTCGCACTCTGCTGAACTGTCTTGATTGCATTATTTTCTGGAATTGCTATAATTTGATTCTTTACATTTGATTTTTTTGATTTCAGTTGATTCCTGAAATGGGAATTCAGGTCGTCTTTTTTCCGTATTTCTGAATTTCGTTGTTCAGCTCTTCCATTCGGGCATCCAGTTCTGCTACGTATCGTGCGCATTCTCTCAGCTCTTTGGTAATGTAATCAGGTCCGTCACCTTCGAATTTGTAGTGCATTTTATGTTCCAGGGTTGCCCAGAAATCCTGTGCAACAGTACGGATCTGGATTTCTACTTTTGTATCAATGATACTGTCTGAAAGAAAGACAGGGGTTGTCACCAGCATGTGATAGCTGCGGTAACCGCTTTTCTTCGGATTTTTCATATAATCCCGTCGTGCAAGGATCGTAAGGTCATTCTGTTTGGAAATCATATCTTCGATCAGATAGATATCGGAAGTGAAAGAACAGCTGATACGGATTCCGGCAATGTCATTGACATAACGGACCATATTTTCAATGCTGGATTCATAGCCGTGGCGTTTCAGTTTCTTTACAATGCTCTCCGGGGTTTTGATCCTGGATTTGACATGTTCGATGGGGTTATATTTATGCCGGTGCTGAAATTCATCATTTAAGATGTCAATTTTGGTTTCAATCTGTTTCAGGGCTGACTTGTATACGAAAATTACAGTTTCCCAGTCATCCAGATCTTTAAAATCCCTTAAAGGGACAGAGTCATAATTCATGAATAAAATCCTTTCTGTATGCAAAAAAATACATAATTATTATACCATAAGGGAAGGCATTTGGAAATTCAGATTTCCATTATTACTGGTCTTGTGCTATAATATTTCCAAAAAGTTTGCGTTATAATAGTTGTTATAGCAATAGTTGTTATGGCGATTCCATAAAATAGTGAAATTGCTGCAGAGCAACAGTTTTCAGATAAAGGAGATTACAGAATGGCTGAATCAATGAAAGATTACGAAACAGAACTGGAAGCATCTTTTAAGAAAATTGAAGAAGGTGATATTCTTACCGGTACTGTGATCAGTGTTGATGAAAAAGAAGTAGTGGTAGATCTGAAATATTATACTGAGGGAATCATTCCGGCAGAAGATTACAGCAGAGAACCAGGATTTTCTCTGAAAGAAAATGTTCATGCAGGAGATGAAGTTTCTGCTACAGTTGTGAGAAAAGATGATGGAAACGGAAATATTCTTCTTTCCAGAGTAGAAGCGGCAGATGTTCTGGCATGGGATAAACTGAAGGAATTAAAGCAGACAGGCGAAGCCATTGATGTTGTAGTAAAAGGCATCGTGAACAGTGGTGTAGTTGCCTATGTGGAAGGTGTGAGAGGATTTATTCCGGCTTCCAAACTTGCACTGACTTATGTAGAAGATACGAATGAATACCTGAATAAACCACTGAAAGTTCAGGTTATTGATGTCGATCAAGCGAATGGAAAACTGATTCTTTCCGCAAAAGAACTCTTAAGAGAACAGGCTGAGGAAGAACGTAAGAATAAGATTTCCAATGTGCAGGTGGGTCTTGTGACAGAAGGCGTGGTTGAGAGCCTTCAGCCTTACGGCGCATTTGTGGACCTTGGCAACGGACTGTCAGGGCTGGTTCATATTTCTCAGATCTGCGAAAAGAGAATTAAGAAACCATCTGAGGCACTTGCAGTTGGTGACAGAGTAAAAGTAAAAGTAACTGCTGTAAAAGACGGCAAATTAAGCCTCAGCATCAAAGAAGCGACAGATATGATGGCAAAAGAAATTGAAGAAGAAGTGATCGAACTTCCGGATTCCAAAGAGGAAGCGTCCACTTCTCTTGGCGCTCTGTTTGCAAATCTTAAATTAAACTGATCGTAAAAGAAATCAGATCATGTAGATTAGATTATGGAATGAAAGGAATAGATTAAGGAAAAATCTGTATGAGAAATCAGGAAAAAATATTTGTAATCGGACATAAGAATCCGGATACCGATTCTATCTGTTCTGCAATTGCCTATGCGGACATTAAAAACAGAACTTCCCAGAAGGTGAAATATGTTGCGAAACGTGCGGGACAGATTAATGAAGAAACCGAATATGTACTGAATCGTTTTGGTATGCAGCCGCCGGGATATCTTTCCAATATCGGAACACAGGTAAAAGATATGGATATCCGTATGAGCCCGGATGCAGATAAAAGTATGTCCCTGAAGAATGCCTGGGATCTGATGATGGAAAAGAGCATTGTATCACTGCCGATCCGTGATAAGGAAGGACAGCTTGAAGGTCTGATCACAATCGGAGATATTGCAAAAACCTACATGGATACCACAGACAGCTATCTTCTTTCCAGAGCCAAAACACAGTATAAACGAATTGCTGAGACAATCGACGGTATTGTAGTTGAGGGAAATGAACATGGATATTTTGCCAAGGGAAAGGTACTGGTAGGTACTGCAAACCCGCAAATGCTTAAAACTTATATTGAGGAAGATGACCTGATCATCATGGGTGACCGTGAGGAGGATCATCTGGAAGCAATTGAGCAGAATGTAAGCTGTATTATCGTGGGTATGGGAATTGAGGTTACAGAAAAAGTCATCAAACTGGCTCATGAAAAGGAAATCATCATCATCATGTCCCCGTATGATACCTTTACCATAGCAAGACTGATCAACCAGAGTATTCCGGTCAGATATATTATGAAAACGGAGAATCTGGTAACATTCAATACAGAAGATTTTACAGATGACATTCAGAATGAGATGATCAAACACCGTCATCGTGCATTCCCTGTCATCAATAAAAAAGGCAAATGTATCGGAACCATATCCAGACGAAATTTCCTGGATATGCATAAGAAAAAAGTGGCGCTGGTAGACCACAATGAAAAGGATCAGGCAGTCGATAATATCGAAAAAGCTGAGATCGTGGAGATTATTGACCATCATAAACTTGGTTCTCTGGAGACAATGACACCGATTTCTTTCAGAAACCAGCCGGTAGGATGTACGGCGACAATTCTCTATGAGATGTACGGAGAACAGAAACTGGAGATTTCTCCTACGATTGCCGGACTGCTCTGTGCTGCGATCATTTCCGATACGCTGATGTTCCGTTCACCGACCTGTACCTTATCTGACAAGATGGCAGCAGGTGCGCTGGCTCTGATCGCAGGCATTGACATTGAGAAATTTGCAAGAGAGATGTTCAAGGCAGGAAGCAACCTGAAAGATAAAGCTCCGGAAGAAATCTTTTTCCAGGATTACAAGAAATTTATCGCAGAGGGAGATATCAGCTTTGGTGTTGGTCAGATCAGTTCTATGGACAGCGATGAACTGGCAGAGATCAAGGAACGTCTGATCCCGTTTATGGTCAGCGAGTGCGGTCGTCACGGAGTCACCAGAGTTTACTTTATGCTTACCAATATTATCGAGGAATCGACAGAACTTCTCTATTATGGAGAAGGCAGTGAGGAGATGGCAAAGACTGCGTTCCATATGGACCCTGTCGATGGCGCCTTTGACCTGAAGGGAGTCGTTTCCCGTAAGAAACAGTTGATCCCGGCACTGATGGAAGCTGCACAGGCCGGACAGAATGATTATAATTAAGGATGGAAAGTGAAATGGCAAAAGAAACATGGAAGGCGGGAAATATGCTGTATCCTCTTCCTGCTGTAATGGTCAGCGTGACAGACGGAGAGGGAAATGACAACATTATTACGATTGCATGGGCAGGAACCGTGTGTACGAACCCGCCGATGATTTCCATTTCTGTACGTCCCTCCCGCTATTCCTATGAAATGATCAGAAAGACGGGAGAATTTGTCATCAATCTCACGACAGAGAAACTGGCGTATGCCACAGATTACTGTGGGGTACGCTCAGGCCGTGATGTTGATAAATTCAAAGAAATGAAGCTGACGAAGGAGAAAGCTGATTTTGTAAAGGCACCAATGATCGGAGAATCACCGGTGAGTATTGAGTGCAGAGTGAAACAGGTTCTTGAACTTGGCTCCCACCATATGTTTGTGGCAGATGTGCTTGCCGTTCATGCAGATCCGGCTTATATGGATGAAAAGAAAAAGTTCCGGTTAAACGAAGCGAAACCATTGGTGTATTCCCATGGAGAATATCTGGGAGTGGGCAAGACACTGGGAACTTTTGGCTACAGTGTGAAAAAGAAGAAAAAGACTTCACGCAAAAAGCATTAAGAGCAGATTACGCTGCCGGTTTGGCAGTATGCTATAATGACAAAATGCACAATAAGGCGAAATTGCAGTTGTTAACCATATGTGATACAATGAAAGGACACAAACATGAATAATGTGACATTAATAGGGATGCCCGGTTCAGGGAAAAGTACCATTGGAGTAATTCTTGCAAAAGCATTGGGATATCAGTTTCTGGATACAGATCTTCTGATCCAGAAAGAAGAAAAAAGAAAACTTTCAGAAATCATTGAACAGGAAGGACCGGAAAGATTCAAGGAAATTGAGAACCGTGTCAATGCCTCTGTTCAGGTAAGTGATACGGTAATTGCTCCCGGAGGAAGCGTGATCTACTGCGAAGAAGCAATGCAGCATCTGAAGTCCATTGGAAAAGTTGTGTATCTGAAATTATCTCTGGATTCCCTTTCCAAGCGTCTTGGAAATCTGAAAGGCAGAGGTGTTCTGCTCAAAGATGGACAGACTCTGTCTGATCTGTATGAGGAACGTGTTCCTCTGTATGAGAAATATGCGGATCTGGTCGTAGACGAGGAAGGGAAGAATTTGGAAGAGAGTCTTGAGGCAGTTCTGGAGATAATACATATCAGCGGTAAATAATTTTTATTTACAAATGATAAATATATGCTATAATATACAACTGATTTTATTTTGGAAGAAGAAAATTTATATCAGAGATATAAGAAAACATATAGAAAAAGTCATTTGAAAATAAATAATGATTCGTTTCCGTTCGTGAAGTGAAAATAATCATAGAGGTGTATTATGGAACAGTATGTTATCAAAGGTGGCAATCCTTTAGTCGGTGAAGTGGAGATTGCAGGTGCGAAGAATGCAGCACTGGCAATTCTTGCAGCAGCCATTATGACTGATGAAACTATTTTAATTGAAAATCTGCCTGATGTAAGAGATATTAATGTTTTACTTGAAGCAATCGCCGGTATCGGGGCACAGGTAGACCGTATTAACAAATCTACAGTAAAGATCAACGGTTCTACAATTGGCGATGTAAGTGTTGATTATGAATATATCAAGAAGATCAGAGCTTCCTATTATCTTCTGGGAGCACTTCTTGGTAAATACAAACATGCAGAGGTACCGCTTCCGGGTGGATGTAACATCGGAAGCCGTCCGATCGACCAGCATTTAAAGGGATTCCGTGCACTGGGTGCAGAAGTAGATATTCTTCATGGTGCAATCGTAGCAAAGGCAAAGAGCCTTCACGGAAGCCATATTTTTCTGGATGTTGTCTCTGTAGGTGCAACTATTAATATCATGATGGCAGCAGCACTGGCACCGGGACGCACCATTCTGGAAAATGCAGCGAGAGAGCCGCATGTCGTAGACGTTGCGAATTTCCTGAACAGCATGGGTGCAAATATTAAAGGTGCAGGAACAGACGTGATTCGTATCAAAGGTGTTGAGAAACTTCACCGTACAGAATATTCCATCATTCCGGATCAGATCGAAGCTGGAACCTTTATGTTCGCAGCAGCAGCTACCGGCGGTGATGTCACAGTAAAGAATGTAATTCCGAAGCATCTGGAAGCAACAACAGCGAAACTTGAAGAGATTGGATGTGAGGTTGAGGAGTTTGATGATGCAGTACGTGTACGTGCAACAGGCAGACTTCACCGTACCCATGTAAAGACTCTTCCATATCCGGGATACCCGACAGATATGCAGCCGCAGATTGCAGTTACCCTGGCACTTGCAGAAGGAACCAGTATTGTAACAGAGAGTATTTTTGAAAACCGTTTTAAATACGCAGATGAGCTTTCCCGTATGGGCGCAAGCATCAAGGTGGAAGGAAACTCCGCGATCATTGACGGCGTGAAGAAACTGACAGGTGCAAGAGTCAGCGCACCGGATTTAAGAGCCGGAGCAGCACTTGTGATCGCAGGACTTGCAGCAGAGGGAGTCACTGTGGTTGATGATATCGTTTATATCCAGAGAGGATATGAGAATTTCGAAGAAAAACTCAGATCTCTTGGCGCTGAGATCGAGAGAGTTTCCAGTGAGAAGGAAATCCAGAAATTCCGTCTTCGTGTAGGATGAAAAAAATTGCTCTTGCCTGCCCGGGATGAGCAACAAAAATTAAAAAATATACTTGACATTCGTGATGGTTAAGTATATTGTATGGTATGCAGCATTGTTAATGAAAGTTAATAATTAGTAATAGCCTTTTATTCAGAGTGGTGGAGATACAAAGGATCTGCGAAGCCACGGCAACCCCTGTCTGTAGAGGAAGGTGCCAACCTGAGCGAGTGATCGAACAATAAGAGGATTGTTGAGATAATCAGACAGTCCGATTACTTCGGGCTGTTTCTTTTTGTTAACTGCAAGGTATCAGTCAGAATTCTGCAGATTGTGGAATGTGCTGCCGGGAACAGAGAAAACAGCAGCCTGAGCAGAACAAAAAAAGGCTCGGAACGGACTGATACAGTACATATAGGAACAACATAGAATTATAAAGGAGAACATAATGGAGAAAATTTTATTCACTTCTGAATCTGTAACCGAAGGCCATCCTGACAAAATGTGTGATGCCATTTCTGATGCCATTCTTGATGCGATCATGGAACAGGACCCGATGGGACGTGTTGCATGCGAAACAGCTACAACAACAGGTCTTGTACTTGTAATGGGTGAAATTACAACAACAGCAAACATTGATATCCAGCAGATCGTAAGAGATACTGTTCGTGAGATCGGATATGACCGTGGTAAATTCGGATTTGATGCAGATACCTGTGCAGTGATCACAGCTCTGGACAAACAGTCCGCAGATATTGCCCTTGGTGTAGATAAAGCACTGGAAGCGAAAATGGGAGAAGACGAGATCAATGCGATCGGAGCAGGAGATCAGGGTATCCAGTTCGGTTATGCTTCCAACGAAACAGAAGAATATATGCCATATGCGATCAACATGGCACATAAACTTGCACGTCAGTTAACAAAAGTTCGTAAAGACGGAACTTTAAAATATTTAAGACCAGACGGAAAAACTCAGGTGACTGTAGAATATGATGAAGCTGGCAAACCATGCCGTATTGATGCAGTTGTATGCTCTACACAGCATGACCCGGATGTAACTCAGGAGCAGATCCATGAGGATATTAAGAAATATGTATTCGATGAGATCATCCCGGCAGACATGGTAGATGAGAATACACTGTATTTTATCAACCCGACAGGACGTTTCGTAATCGGCGGACCTCACGGTGACAGCGGACTTACCGGACGTAAGATCATCGTTGATACTTACGGTGGAGCAGGCCGTCACGGCGGCGGAGCTTTCTCCGGAAAAGACTGTACAAAGGTTGACCGTTCCGCAGCATATGCAGCTCGTTATGTAGCAAAGAATATCGTAGCAGCAGGACTTGCTGACAAGTGCGAGATCCAGCTTTCCTATGCAATCGGTGTTGCTCATCCGACATCTATTCACGTAGATACATTCGGAACAGGCAGACTTTCTGATACAAAACTTGTTGAGATCATCCGTGAGAACTTCGACCTTCGTCCGGCCGGAATCATCAAGATGCTTGACCTGAGAAGACCGATCTACAAACAGACTGCAGCTTACGGACATTTCGGACGTACAGATGTGGATCTTCCATGGGAGCACCTGGACAAAGTTGAGGATCTTAAGAAATACCTTGCATAAAAACAAGATTCTGAATGAATGCTCGGAAGCGGTCATAATATCGTATTCTGATGTACAGGAAAAACAGAAACACATAGAGAGAAAACAGGAATTATCTGTAAGAAACAGCAGATGGTTCCTGTTCTTTTTTATAGAAAATTTAGATATGCGAAATTAACTTTATGATATAATATTCATGAATCAATGGCAACCGTTTGAAAGTTGCCATAATTGAACATAACAGACAGGATAAAGGATGATTCGTATGAAATTAAAAACAAGGATTATAATCGGATTTGGAATGAGTATTCTGGTTCCGCTGCTTTTGTTTTCTGCATCATTATATGGATTAAGCCATACGAAACTTGCGCAGCAGGAAAAGAACTCATCAGAAGTCGTATACGACATTTCCGTAGGGGAATCTGCGAACAGCCAGACACAGGTAAGGCTGATCGCGAAAGATCTTCTGTTTACGGCAACGGTGATCCTGGTATTCACGGCCTTGTCGATTGGCCTGTGGATATACAGAAGTATCGCCACGCCGCTGGTAAAACTGAAGAAAGCCACACAGAATATCAAAGAAGGAAATCTGGATTTTGTGCTGGATGTGGAGGGAGATGATGAGTTTTCGGAACTCTGCCGGGATTTTGAAGAGATGCGTAAGCGTCTGAAAGAATCTGCGGAGGAGAAAGTTCTTCTGGATAAAGAGAACAAGGAACTCATCAGTAACATTTCCCACGACCTGAAGACACCGATCACCGCAGTAAAAGGTTATGTGGAAGGAATCATGGACGGAGTTGCGGATACTCCGGAGAAGATGGACCGTTATGTCAAAACAATCTATAACAAGACAAATGAGATGGACCATCTGATCAATGAGCTGACCTTTTACTCAAAAATTGATACAAACCGTATTCCCTATACGTTCAGTAAACTGAATGTGGAAGACTATTTCGGGGACTGTGCGGAGGAAGTAGGTCTGGAACTGGAGACCAGAGGAATTGAGCTGGTATATGCCAATTATGTGGAGAGCGGTGTTCTTGTCATTGCAGACGGAGAGCAGATCCGCCGTGTCATTCACAACATTATCAGCAATGCCATCAAATATATGGACAAACCCAAAGGCATCATACAGATTCGCGTCAAGGATGTAGGAGACTTCATCCAGGTAGAAATCGAGGATAACGGAAAAGGAATTGCAGCCAAAGATATCGCATATATTTTTGACCGTTTTTACAGGACAGATGTATCCAGAAATTCCTCAAAAGGAGGAAGCGGTATCGGACTTTCCATTGTGAAAAAGATACTGGAAGATCACGGTGGTAAAGTATGGGCGACCAGCCGCCTTGGAATCGGCACGATTATGTATTTTGTTCTTAGAAAATATCAGGAGGTACCAATGAAATGAGCAGAATTTTGATCATAGAAGATGAAGAAGCAATCGCAGATCTGGAGAAAGATTATCTGGAACTTTCCGGGTTTGAGGTTGAGATATGCAACAGAGGAGATACAGGACTGACCAGAGCACTGAACGAGGAATTTGACCTGATCATTCTTGACCTTATGCTGCCGGAGGTAGATGGATTTGACATCTGCCGCCAGGTACGCCAGGAAAAGAATACACCGATCATTATGGTTTCAGCCAAGAAAGATGACATTGACAAGATCAGAGGACTGGGACTTGGGGCAGATGACTACATGACAAAACCTTTCAGCCCAAGTGAACTGGTTGCAAGAGTAAAAGCGCACATGGAACGATACAACCGTCTGATTGGCTCCAATGTTCATAAGAATGATATTGTGGAGATCCGTGGAATCAAGATTGATAAAACCGCACGCAGGGTATGGGTCAACGGAGAAGAGACAACCTTCACTTCCAAGGAATATGACCTGCTTACTTTCCTGGCAGAGAATCCGAACAGAGTATTTACCAAGGAAGAACTGTTCCGGGAAATCTGGGATATGGAATCCGTGGGAGATATTGCAACGGTTACGGTACACATCAAGAAAATCCGTGAAAAGATAGAGTTCAATACAGCCAAGCCACAGTATATTGAGACAATCTGGGGTGTTGGATATCGTTTCAAAGTCTGAATATTTTAACCGAATCAGGTAAGTCCCCTGCTTTGATTTTGCGAAAAGCAATGAGCAGATAACGAACAGAATGTTTTCTGGCGTTTTACCCTGATATTATCCGTCAAATGTATAAAAGAGGAAAAATATGGAAAGATTATATAAAAAGCTGGAAAGATACGGACAATCCGATTTTTACCCGTTTCATATGCCGGGACACAAAAGAAATCTGGCTTCTTCCGCAGGGAAGTTTCCCTTTGAAAGAGACATTACAGAGATTTCAGGATTTGACAATCTGCATCACGCAGAGGGAATCCTGAAGGAAGCACAGGAAAATGTAGCGCAGCTCTATGGAACACGACGCTGCTTTTTCAGTGTAAACGGAAGCACTGCTGCCCTGCTGTCTGCGATCAGTGCATGTGTCAGCAAGGGCGGAAGCATTCTGGTGGCGCGAAACTGTCATAAGGCAGTCTATCATGCCTTATATCTCAGAGAATTACAGCCGGTATACATTTATCCACACGAAGACTCCAGGCTGGGGATAAACGGAGGAATTTCTCCTTCCTGTGTGGAAAGATATCTGGAAGAGCATCCGGAAGTGGAAGCTGTGCTGATCACATCTCCCACGTATGACGGAATTGTTTCAAATGTGGAAAAGATTGCAGAAATTGCGCACAGGCATGAGGTGCCGCTGATCGTGGACGAAGCACATGGCGCTCATTTCCGTTTCTCGGAATATTTCCCGGTTTCTGCAGCTGATCTGGGAGCAGATATTGTGATTCAGAGTTTTCATAAGACACTGCCTTCTATGACACAGACGGCGATTCTTCATGTATGCAGCGACCGGGTCGATGTGGAAAAAGTAAAACAGTTTATGGCAATCTACCAGACCAGCAGTCCCTCTTATATTCTGATGGCAAGCATTGACGCCTGCGTGGATAAGATGCAAAAGGACGGGCAGCAGATGTTCCGGGAATTTACTTTTCAGCTGGAAAAAGCACGACAGAGACTGAGCCAGTGCCAGAAGATCCAACTGGTACAGCCTGGAATGCTGGACAGTACGGATGTTTTTGATTACGACAGATCAAAGCTGTTATTTTCCACAGTCGGAACTTCCATGAACGGACACGAACTTCATGCCAGATTAAGAGATGAGTTTCATATCGAAATGGAGATGGAAGCTGAGAACTATGTTCTGGGAATTGCAGCCGTGGGAGATACGGAGGAAGGCTTTGAGAGGTTGTGCAGTGCCATTGAGAAAATCGATGCAGAAACAGAGACAGAAACAGACGCAGGGCAGGAAAGAACCTCTTATGCAAAGATGAAGCAGGTTCTCAGCATTGCTCAGGCGATGGATGCACAGCAGCGCAGATTTCCGCTGGAAGAAAGTATCGGAAAGATCAGCGGAGAATTTGCGTATCTGTATCCGCCGGGGATTCCCATCCTGGTGCCCGGAGAGCAGATCTCTGGACATTTGGTAAGAAATGTGAGAAGATACATGGAACAGGGTCTGGAAGTGCAGGGGCTCAGTGACAGTACATGTGAGACGATCTGCGTGGCTGCCCGTAAGGAAGAATAAAACAAAAGGGAAGAGGTAACTGTTCCGTGCGGAATACAGACTGCGGAACAGTTACGATAAAACATAAATCATGGGAAAGATTTTTTATATTATGGGAAAAAGTGCGTCAGGAAAAGACAATATCTATTCACGTCTGGCCGCACACAAAGAACTGAATCTAAAAACACTGGTCCTGTATACAACCCGGCCGATCCGGGCCGGAGAGCAGGACGGGAAGAATTATTATTTCGCAGATGATGCGAAACTGGAAGAATTTCGAAAGAACGGAAACCTCATAGAAGCAAGAGCTTACCATACCGTACATGGAATCTGGACATATTTCACTGCTGATGACGGACAGGTTGATCTGAAAGAGTCTGATTATCTGGGAATCGGTACGCTGGAATCTTTTACGAAGATGAGAAACTATTACGGAGAAGATGCCGTCTGTCCTGTTTATATCCAGGTGGAAGACGGGGAACGTCTTGCCCGGGCTCTGAAAAGAGAACGGGAACAGACAAATCCGAAATATGAGGAAATGTGCAGAAGATTTCTGGCAGATCAGTCGGACTTTTCAGAGGAGAATATTCTGGCAGCAGGAATCAGAAAACGTTTTCAGAATGTGGATCTTGAAGTTTGTGTGAAAGAAATCGTAAATTATATAAAATCTGTGCAATAGCTGGAAATTTTATGATATAATGTTTTACGAAATATATAACGGACTGATGAGGTGATTCTTATGATGGGATTTAACAACATTATCGGACATGAGGAAATTATCAGGCATTTAAAAAATGCCATAGAAACAGGAAAGGTATCACATTCGTATATCTTTACCGGTGAACCAGGCTCTGGTAAGAAACTTCTTGCCGGGACTTTTGCAGCTACGCTCCAGTGTGAGGCAGGCGGAACGGAACCGTGTCAGAAATGCGATTCCTGTAAGAAAGCAGTGGGTAAGAATCATCCGGATATTATCATGGTGGAACATGAGAAACCGGGAACGATCACGATTGATGAGATCCGTGATCAGGTGATTCATGATGTGGATATCCGGCCATATTATAGTCCTTACAAGATTTATATTATTGCAGATGCGGATCTGATGACTCCACAGGCACAGAATGCTCTTCTGAAAACAATTGAGGAACCGCCGGAATATGCAGTGATCCTTTTACTGACCAGTAATATCGGAGCCCTGCTGCCTACCATCCAGTCAAGATGTGTACGCCTTGACCTGAAGGTAGTTGATGACGGTCTTGTAAAGAAATATCTCATGGAACATCTTCATGTTCCGGATTATCAGGCAGAGATTGACGCATCTTTTGCACAGGGAAGCATTGGCAGAGCGAAAGAAGCTGCCACTTCTCAGGAGTTTGCCGATATGACACAGAGTGCTCTGAAGATTCTGAAGTATGCGAATACCATGGAAGTTTATGAGCTTTCAGATGCCATTAAGGAACTCTCCAGCGAGAAGCAGAACATTAACGATTATCTGGATATCTTCCAGTTCTGGTTCAGAGATGTTCTGATGTTTAAGGCAACCAGAGAGATTGACAATCTGGTGTTTAAACAGGAAATTAATTTTATCAGAGAACAGGCAAGCCAGCGCTCTTATGAGAATCTGGAGAAGATTCTGGATTCCATACAGAAGACGAAAGTGCGTCTGAAAGCAAATGTTAACTTTGAGCTTGCACTTGAATTACTGTTCCTGACGATCAGGGAGAAATAGAATGACAAAAGTAGTAGGCGTAAGATTTCGTAATGTAGGCAAGATTTATTATTTCAGCCCGAAAGACTACGAGATAAAAACAGGCGATCATGTGATCGTGGAAACTGCCCGTGGCATTGAATACGGGAAAGTGGTACTTGCACCGAGAGAAGTAGGTGAGGAAGATGTGGTTCACCCTCTCAAAGAGGTACTTCGTGTGGCAACGAAGGATGATGATGAGAGAGAGGCACAGAACCGTGTAAAAGAGAGAGAAGCATTTAAAATCTGTCAGAAGAAGATCCGCGAACACGGTCTGGAGATGAAACTGATCGATGCGGAATATACATTTGACAATAACAAAGTCCTGTTTTACTTTACAGCAGACGGACGTATCGATTTCCGCCAGCTTGTAAAAGACCTGGCAGCAATTTTCAAGACACGCATTGAACTTCGCCAGATCGGTGTAAGAGATGAGACAAAGATTCTCGGCGGAATCGGTATCTGCGGAAGATGCCTCTGCTGCCACACCTATCTGTCTGAATTTGCACCGGTATCGATCAAGATGGCGAAAGAGCAGAATCTTTCCCTGAATCAGACAAAGATTTCCGGTGTGTGCGGACGACTGATGTGCTGTCTGAAGAATGAACAGGAAACCTATGAGGAACTGAACAAGAAACTTCCGGGTCTGGGTGATACTGTGACAACACCGGACGGGCTTCAGGGAACGGTACAGAGTGTGAATGTACTTCGCCAGAGAGTGAAAGTCATTGTTGAGATCAATGATGAAAAAGAGATTCAGGAGTTCCCGGTGGATGAACTGAAATTCAGACCAAGAAAGAAAAAAGTGAAAGTTTCTGACAAAGAATTAAAGGAACTTGGAAATCTGGAAGATAAAAAAGGAGATTCCAAATTAAATGACTGATGAGCTGGTAAAAGAAAAAGAACGCGTAGATGATCTTCAGAATGGCTATTATGTCATTCAGGACCCTGATAAATTCTGTTTTGGAATGGATGCAGTTCTTCTTTCCGGCTTTGCGAAAGTAAAAAAAGGCGAAACTGCGCTAGACATGGGCACAGGAACGGGAATTATCCCGATCCTGCTGAAAGCGAAAACCCGGGGAAGACATTTCACCGGGCTTGAAATTCAGCAGGAATGTGCTGAGATGGCCGGTCGCAGTGTGCGGTATAATCATCTGGAGGATGATGTAGAGATCGTACAGGGAGATATTAAAGAGGCTGCTGATATTTTTGGGGCAGCTTCTTTTGATGTTGTGACAAGTAACCCTCCGTATATGATCGGACAGCATGGTCTGAGAAATCCGGATATGCCGAAGGCAATTGCCAGACATGAAGTGCTCTGTACTCTGGAGGATGTGGTGAGTCAGGCTTCGGCAGTTCTGAAAGAGCGGGGACGTTTTTACATGGTACACAGACCGTTCCGGCTGGCTGAGATCATGAATGTTCTGACGAAATACCGTCTGGAACCCAAAAGAATGCAGCTTGTATATCCCTACATAGACAGAGAGCCAAACATGGTCCTGATAGAAGCACTGAAAGGCGGAAATTCCAGAATAACTGTGGAGCCGCCGCTGATCGTGTACAAAGAACCGGGAGTTTATACAGATAATATTCTTAAGATTTATGACATGATCTGACCCAGACAGGCAGCCTGTTTCCGGGCACGGAGTGAACAAAAGCAGCATGACACGAATCAGAAAGCAGGATTGCCTGCAGAACTCAGAACTGTTACAGCGGGAGGAAGAAATCATGAGCGGGAAATTGTATTTATGCGCAACGCCCATAGGAAACCTGGAAGACATCACACTCCGGGTACTTCGCACATTAAAAGAAGTGGATCTGATCGCAGCAGAGGATACCAGAAACAGTATCAAACTGCTGAATCATTTTGATATTAAAACACCCATGACCAGTTATCATGAATATAACAAGATTGATAAAGCCTATGTGCTGATCAACAAAATGCAGGAAGGACAGAATATTGCACTGATCACGGATGCAGGTACGCCGGGAATTTCTGATCCCGGGGAAGAACTTGCTGCCATGTGTTATGAGGCAGGGATTGAGGTAACTTCTCTCCCGGGACCCGCGGCATGCATCACAGCGCTGACACTGTCCGGTCTGCCTACCAGAAGATTTGCCTTTGAAGCATTTCTCCCGGCAGATAAAAAAGAGAGAAAGATCATTCTGGAAGAATTGAAGGATGAGACAAGAACGATCATTCTTTATGAGGCACCGCACCGTCTGGTGAGAACTCTGGAAGAATTAAAAGAGACTCTGGGAAACCGCAGAATGACTCTTTGCAGAGAGCTGACAAAGAAACATGAAACAGCTTTTCATACAACCATTGAAGACCTGATCCTTTTTTACCAGACAGAGAAACCGCTGGGAGAATGTGTGCTGGTGATTGAGGGCAGAAGCCGTCAGGAAATGGAAGAAGAACAGAAAGCATCCTGGGAAAAAATCACCATAGAAGAACATATGGAAATTTACGAAAGTAAAGGTCATTCCAGAAAAGAGGCAATGAAACTGGTAGCCAATGACAGAGGTGTGACAAAGAGGGATATTTATCAGTATCTGATCAATAAATAACAGAAAAACAAACGAAACCGCAAATGAGAAAAACTGTGATTACCGTACAGGTAATATTGCACGAAAGAGGTGCAGAAAGCGGCAGCAGATTCTCTCGTCTGCGGCTTCTTTTTTCTTTAGAATGTGGCAAGAAAAAGGCTTTTGTGCTATAATAAATTTGTATTATTGTGTCCACATACCAGAGTATATTTAAAAACCTGTTTCAGGCAATTTCAGAAAATATTGCGGCAGGTTTTGCAGGTTACTGTTCGTCAGAAAACGTACCGTTAAACACGAACAGTTACAGGCGGAGAGAACAGTAACTCTTATAGCGATTCCAGAAAATAATGCAATCAGGCTGCTGCTTTTTTTGCAGCAGCAGGGCAGGTGTTTCTGAAAATATGAGAACAGAGAAACAGTGCCATATGGCCGGTTATGACTGCATCATTTTCTGGAACGGCTATAGATATATTCTGGTAATATTATATATTAACAGGAGGAATAAAATGGGTGGAGAAAATACAGAATACGGAGCGGATCAAATCCAGATTCTGGAAGGTTTGGAAGCCGTAAGAAAGAGACCGGGTATGTATATCGGAAGTACATCCAGCAGAGGTCTTCATCATCTGGTTTATGAGATCGTAGACAATGCGGTTGATGAAGCACTTGCTGGATTTTGTACGGAAATTCAGGTTGTGATCAATCCGGATAATTCCATTACAGTTGTCGATAACGGACGTGGTATTCCGGTAGGTATCAATCATAAAGCAGGAATCCCTGCAGTTGAAGTTGTTTTTACCATTCTTCATGCCGGCGGTAAATTCGGCGGTGGAGGATACAAAGTATCCGGTGGTCTCCATGGAGTAGGCGCTTCTGTTGTAAATGCACTGTCTACCTGGCTGGAAGTCACCATCTGCCGTGAAGGTAAAGTTTATAAACAGAGATATGAACGCGGAAAGACAATGTATCCGCTGAAAGAAATCGGAGTATGTGATCCGGGTCAGACAGGAACCACAGTTGTGTTCCTTCCTGACAGTGAGATCTTTGAGGAGACAGTATATGATTACGATATCCTGAAACAGCGTCTCCGTGAAATGGCATTTCTTACCAAGGGTCTGAAGATTGTTCTCCGTGATACCAGAGAAGGAATGGAAAGAGAGAAAACATTCCACTATGAAGGTGGTATCCGTGAATTTGTAAGCTATCTGAACAGAAGCAAAGAAGCACTGTATCCGGAGATCATTTACTGCGAAGGGCAGCAGAACGGAGTATCTGTGGAAGTTGCCATGCAGCACAATGATTCCTATACAGAGAACTGCTATGGATTTGTAAATAACATCAACACACCGGAAGGTGGTACGCATATCGTAGGTTTCAGAAATGCCCTGACCAAGACATTTAATGATTATGCAAGAAAGAATAAACTTCTCAAAGACAGCGAGCCGAATTTAAGCGGTGATGACATCCGTGAAGGTCTGACTGCGATCGTCAGCGTAAAAATTGAAAATCCTCAGTTTGAGGGACAGACAAAACAGAAACTTGGAAACAGTGAAGCCAGAGGTGCTGTAGACAGCGTCGTAAGCAAACAGCTTGAAATTTTCCTGGAACAGAATCCGTCTGTTGCAAAAGTGACTGTAGAGAAATCTGTTCTCGCTCAGAGAGCACGTGAAGCTGCACGTAAGGCCCGTGACCTCACCAGAAGAAAATCAGCACTGGATAATATGTCACTTCCCGGAAAACTTGCTGACTGTTCAGACAAGAATCCGGAGAACTGTGAAATCTACATCGTAGAGGGAGATTCCGCGGGTGGTTCTGCAAAGACTGCCAGAAACCGTGTGACACAGGCAATCCTTCCTCTGAGAGGTAAGATTCTGAACGTAGAGAAAGCACGTCTGGATAAAATTTACTCCAACGCAGAGATCAAAGCGATGATCACAGCTTTCGGAACCGGAATCCACGAAGACTTTGATATCAGCAAACTTCGTTATCACAAGATCATTATCATGACCGATGCCGATGTCGATGGTGCACATATTGCAACGCTGCTGCTGACTTTCCTGTATCGTTTTATGCCGGAACTGATCAAACAGGGGTATGTATATCTTGCACAGCCGCCGTTATACAAGGTGGAGAAAAATAAGAAAGTCTGGTACGCATATGATGACGATGAACTGAACCGGATCCTCACAGAGATCGGACGTGACGGAAACAATAAGATTCAGCGTTACAAAGGTCTTGGAGAGATGGATGCAGACCAGCTCTGGGAGACAACTATGGACCCTGAGAAACGAATCCTGCTGAAAGTTACGATGGACGAGGCAGCAACCTCAGAGATCGACCTGACCTTTACCACACTGATGGGCGACAAGGTAGAGCCGAGACGTGAATTTATTGAAGAGAATGCAAGATTTGTAAAGAATCTGGATATCTGATAACAGTCAGGATATCTGATAATAGGAGAATAGATAAATGGAAGATAATATTTTTGACAAAGTCCACGAGGTAGATCTGGAAAAGACCATGAAGGATTCCTACATCGACTATGCCATGAGCGTTATCGCTTCACGAGCACTACCGGATGTCAGAGACGGTCTGAAACCAGTTCAGCGTCGTGTACTGTATTCCATGATAGAGTTAAACAACGGACCGGACAAGCCGCATCGTAAATGTGCGCGTATTGTCGGTGATACAATGGGTAAATATCATCCGCACGGTGACAGCTCTATCTACGGAGCACTCGTAAATATGGCACAGGAATGGTCCACCAGATATCCTCTGGTAGACGGACATGGAAACTTTGGTTCAGTAGATGGTGACGGGGCAGCAGCCATGCGATACACTGAAGCACGTCTGAGCAAAATTTCCATGGAAATGCTGGCAGATATCAACAAAGACACGGTTGACTTCCAGCCAAACTTCGATGAGACAGAGAGAGAGCCGGTTGTACTGCCGTCCCGTTATCCGAATCTTCTGGTAAACGGAACTTCCGGTATTGCCGTAGGTATGGCGACCAATATTCCACCTCATAATCTCAAAGAAGTAGTAAATGCAGTTGTAAAAATTATCGACAATATTATTGAAGAACAGAGAGATACCACCATGGAGGAAATCCTGGACATTGTAAAAGGTCCTGATTTCCCGACAGGTGCGACTATCCTTGGAAGAAGAGGAATCGAAGAAGCCTACAGAACCGGACGCGGAAAGATCCGTGTACGTGCAGTGACCAACATCGAAACTCTTCCAAACGGCAAATCCAGAATTGTTGTCACAGAACTTCCATATCTGGTAAACAAAGCCCGTCTTATTTCCAAGATTGCAGAGCTGGTAAGAGATAAGAAGATTGACGGCATCACAGACCTGAACGACCATTCCAGCCGTGAAGGAATGAGAATCTGTATTGACCTGCGTAAAGATGCCAATGCAAACGTCGTTCTGAACTTACTTTACAAACATACACAGCTTCAGGATACTTTTGGTGTCAATATGCTTTCTCTGATCCCGAACAACGGAAGCCTGGAACCAAAGGTATTAAACTTGAAAGAAATGCTGGAATATTATCTGGCACATCAGGAAGATGTTGTAACAAGAAGAACCAAATATGACCTGAATAAAGCAAGAGAACGTGCACACATTTTGGAAGGTCTGCTGAAAGCACTTGATAATATTGATGAAGTGATCAATATTATCAGAGCATCCAGAAATGTGCAGATCGCAAAACAGGAATTAATGGAGCGTTTTGAGCTGACGGATGTACAGGCTCAGGCAATCGTAGATATGCGTCTGCGTGCGCTGACAGGTCTGGAAAGAGAGAAGCTGGAAGCAGAATATGCAGACTTAATGGAAAAAATCCGCAAATACGAAGCAATTCTTGCAGACAGAAATCTCCTTCTTCGTGTAATTCGTGAAGAAATTCTTGCAATCGCTGAGAAATACGGAGATGACAGAAAGACTGCCATCGGATTTGATGTATACGATATTTCCACAGAGGATCTGATCCCGAGAGAGAATACCGTGATCACCATGACAAAACTTGGTTATATCAAACGAATGACGGTAGATAACTTCAGAAGCCAGAACCGAGGCGGACGTGGAATCAAGGGAATGCAGACTCTGGAAGATGACTATATTGAAGAACTGCTTATGACCACAACACATCATTATCTGATGTTTTTTACCAATACAGGACGTGTATACCGTCTGAAAGCATACGAGATTCCGGAAGCAGGACGTACAGCCAGAGGAACGGCGATCATCAATCTGCTTCAGTTAATGCCAGGTGAATTTATCACAGCAGTAATCCCGATCCGCAAGTTTGAAGAAGGAAGCTATCTGATGATGGCCACCAAGAATGGCCTTGTAAAGAAAACGCCGACAACAGATTATGTAAATGTCCGTAAAACCGGACTGGCAGCGATTACTTTACGTGATGATGACGAGCTGATCGAAGTAAAACTGACAGATGACAAAAAAGATATTATTCTGGTTACAAAAGAAGGCCAGTGTATCCGGTTCAAAGAAACAGACGTAAGAAGCACCGGAAGAATTTCCATGGGTGTACGCGGTATGAACCTTGAAGAAGGTGACGAGGTCGTTGCCATGCAGTTAAATTCTCAGGGTGACTGCCTGTTGATCGTATCAGCGAATGGTATGGGTAAAAGAACCTCCATGGGCGAATTTACCTGCCAGAATCGTGGCGGAAAAGGTGTCAAATGCTACAAGATCACAGAGAAAACCGGCTGTGTCATTGGTGCCAGAGCTGTAAATGAAGATAATGAAGTTATGCTGATCACCACAGAGGGAATTATTATCCGTATTGCATGTGCTGACATTTCTGTCCTTGGCAGAATTACATCAGGCGTAAAACTGATCAATCTTGCCGATGGAATTACTGTTGCAAGCGTGGCGAAGGTGCGTGAAAAAGAAGAAAAAGAGAATCAGGAACTGAATGGTCAGTCTGATATTGCAGCAGAAACTGAGAATGAGACAGAAACTTTTGTTGAGGACACTGAAACAATAACTGATGCAGAAAGCGCACAGGACATTCAGGATGAAGACGAAGGGGAAGTCGAATAATCATGAAGAAATGGCAAAAGTATTTCATTACGGGGATTATGGTGTTACTGGCTCTTTGTGTAACCGGATGTGGAGGAGTCAGCCATAAATCACCGGAAAAAGTGACCGAAGAGCTGATTCAGTCCTACGCAGATAATAAAGAAGAAAGAGTAAAAGACTGTTACAACCAGAAGGACAGCACAGAGGAAACTCTTCAGGCTGAGATTACGGCAACTCTTAACTATTTTCAGGCTCACAGTGCAAAGAGCCTGAAAATGGGAAGCTGTGAAATCCTTTCTGAAAAAGAGAATTATACTTATGTATATATTACTTATAATCTTGTTCTGGATGATGACCAGGAATATCCATGCGTGGGAACTTATATGGTAGGAAAGCAGGATAAAGATTACTATATTCTTGCTCCGTCCAAGATCACAGATGATATGAGAACACAGGCAGCATCAGACTATGCGAAATTTATGACTACAGATACTTATAAGGAATATACAAAAGCGTATGATACCTTTATAAAGAAGAATCCGGGTTACGAAGAGAAAATCGCAGGGAAAGTAAGCTGACAGGCAGCAGTAAGGACAGAGCATGAAAAGAATTATATTAATGGTATTAAGAAATCTCTTTTTTGTTCCCTATGGATGGTTTAAACTGTGCTGGTATGCATCGCATGTGGATCGTTATACGGAAGAAGAGAGATATAAAATGCTTCAGTATGTGGATCACAAAGCAATCCATGGAGGAAATCTGGTTATTGATGCCCATGGAGTAGAGAATATCCCAAAAGAAAACGGATTTATGTTTTTTCCCAATCATCAGGGATTATTTGATGTTCTTGCGATCATAGAGGTATGTCCGGTACCTTTTTCTGTAGTGGCAAAGAAAGAACTTACCAATGTACCGTTTCTGAAACAGGTATTTGCGTGCATGAAAGCATTTATGATCGACCGTGAGGATGTTAAGCAGTCCATGCAGGTGATCCTTAATGTGATCAAAGAAGTAAAACAGGGACGCAATTACCTGATCTTTGCAGAAGGAACCAGAACCAAAGACGGAAATCATCCGCATGAATTTAAAGGCGGGAGCTTTAAAGCTGCGACCAAATCAAAATGTCCGATTGTACCGGTGGCTCTGATCGATTCCTATAAGGCATTTGATACAGGTTCTATTAAGAAACTTACTGTACAGGTGCATTTTCTGGAGCCAATATACTATGAAGAGTATAAGGATATGAAGACAACTGAGATTGCAGCAGAGGTTAAAAAACGGATAGAAGAGACAATTCAAAAAAATATTTAAAAAAAGTAAAAAAACCTGTTGACAAAACAGGTTTTTTTACATATAATTACAAATGCACTTCGGGAAAAAAGTGCACTCGAATTTAATAAAAACTATTAGTTCGGAGTCTGGAGAAGTACTCAAGAGGCCGAAGAGGTGCCCCTGCTAAGGGTATAGGTCGCTAACGCGGCGCGAGGGTTCAAATCCCTCCTTCTCCGCTTTATTTTTTTTGAAAAAATGTTTTTTGAAAAAATAAAAAAAGATGTTGACAAACGCTTAAAACTATGGTAAAGTAAACAAGCTGTCAACGGACAGCAGATCGGTTGAAAAAAAGATTTGAAAAAACTTAAAAAAGTTCTTGACAAATCAAAAACAACATGATAAAATAAACAAGCTGTCGCAAGACAGACAACCTTGATAACTAAACAGTGAAACACATACGATTCTCGAAAATTCTTTACATTTTTAAGAACGGTTGAATAAACCAAAAACAGTAAAAACGAGAGATAACTAAGCTAGTTGGTTGTCTTGAGTGAATCAAACATTTTATCAGAGAGTTTGATCCTGGCTCAGGATGAACGCTGGCGGCGTGCTTAACACATGCAAGTCGAACGGGAATTATTTTATTGAAACTTCGGTCGATTTAATTTAATTCTAGTGGCGGACGGGTGAGTAACGCGTGGGTAACCTGCCTTATACAGGGGGATAACAGTCAGAAATGACTGCTAATACCGCATAAGCGCACAGGACCGCATGGTCCGGTGTGAAAAACTCCGGTGGTATAAGATGGACCCGCGTTGGATTAGCTGGTTGGTGGGGTAACGGCCCACCAAGGCGACGATCCATAGCCGGCCTGAGAGGGTGAACGGCCACATTGGGACTGAGACACGGCCCAGACTCCTACGGGAGGCAGCAGTGGGGAATATTGCACAATGGGGG
>OODU01000885.1_pt1 | contig 32177 bp, 29 predicted proteins | sample 1671171 | NCBI WGS metagenome assembly OODU01 (sample SAMN06348129, study PRJEB24527) | human gut metagenome | biome: human gut; feature: ankylosing spondylitis patient; material: feces | host: Homo sapiens | place: China | collected 2015-10
TTTTTTTTCAAGCAGAAGACGGCATACGAGATTCAAGTGTGACTGGAGTTCAGACGTGTGCTCTTCCGATCTAACCAATACCTATCCTAAAAACTATTTTTTACCTATTTATTCAAAACGATCGGCCTATTGGCAGAAGCTTTACCAAAATTCTTGGCAGGCTTTTTGCCCATCTCAAATTTTAAAGTACTGCCGTTAATTATATCATCGTACGTAATATAACTTTTATGATAAGGTTTGCCATTCAGATAAACCTTCTGAATATAGATATTATCTTTACTATTATTCGGTGCTTCAACAGTAAACACTTTACCACCACGCACTTTCACTTCTATCTTTTTAAAACGAGGACTGCCGAATGCAAACACACCGTCAGACGGATTCACCTGATAGAATCCCATAGCAGAAAGGAGATACCATGCAGACATTTGTCCACAGTCTTCATTACCGATGATACCGTCCGGCTGATCTGTGTAGAAGTCGCTCATGATGAAACGAACCTTTTCCGCTGTTTTCCACTGTTCGCCGGCATAGGTATAGAGATAGGCTATGTGATGGCTCGGCTCATTGCCATGCGCATATTGTCCGATCAGACCGGTGATATCACTGGAAGCACCTTCACCCATACTGTCATTGTTCGTAAAGAAGCTGTCGAGCTTCGATGTAAACGGCTTGTCACCGCCAAACAGGCTGATCAATCCATACGGATCTTGCGGAGCGAAGAATGTATATTGCCATCCGTTGCCCTCACAGAAATCGCCGACTCCGTGAATAGAACGTGCCGGATCGTACGGAGTACGCCATGAACCGTCTTCCAGTTTCGGACGGATGAAATGGATAGAAGAATCGAAATAGTTCTTATAGTAATGGGCACGCTTCGAGAATGTCTCATAATCAGCCGTCTTCCCCATCTTTTGTGCCATAGCGGCGATTCCCCAGTCATCTACTGCATATTCCATAGCGATGGAAGTAGCTTCGTGGATTTTATCAGCAGGGATATATCCTTTGGCCATCACGTAAGGAACTCCGTTCTGCCTTTCATAAGTTGCTGTCGCTTTCATAGCCGTCAAGGCTTCTTCCGCATCAAATCCGGTAAATCCTTTCAGATAAGCATCTGCAATCACCGGAACAGAGCTATATCCCGGCATACAATTTGTTTCGCCGCTCATCAAAGGCCAGATAGGAAGTTTATCCTGTTGCCGATAAATGGAAAGCATTGAATTAATTACATTGTCCACCATTTCGGGCTGAATGATAGTCATCAGAGGATTCAAGGCGCGATAAGTATCCCAAAGGGAGAGAGTGGTATAATTCGCTTTCTTCGGGTCTGTGTAAATCATATCATTCATCCCCCGATACTCACCATTGACATCACAATACAATGTAGGAGCGATCATGGTATGATAGTGTGCGGTATAAAACACACGTTTGGCAGCCTCATCGTCTGATTCTACGGTCATCTTATCCAACTGTTTGTTCCAGCGGTCACTGCTCATCTTCACCACCTTGTCGAAGTCCCAGTGAGAAAGTTCCGCTTGCAGGTTCATCGCTGCATTGTCACAACTTACGGAAGAAATAGCCACTTTAATCTTTACTTCTTTCACATTGCCGAAAGTAAGCACACTTTTCACCGATTCTACTTTCAGTTGATCCCAAAGTTTGGGGGTATTATCGTCATAAGCCGTAAATTTCTCGATCTTCTGATCGCTCTTCAGCACAAAGTATACTTTTCGCGACGGGCTCCACCCTCTGACATACCGATAACCTTCCACTGTATAGTCATCTACTTTGCGAATATAGCTGTCGTATGCATTGGAACCGTTTCCTTCACGCAGGTCAATCAGTATAGAGGCCGGTTTTCCTTCGGGATAGGTATAACGATGAAAACCTACCCGGTCAGTAGCTGTCAGTTCGGCCTTGATATTGTATCTGTCCAGAATTAAAGAATAATATTCCGGACGGGCTATCTCATTGTCATGTGAGTATTTCGACGCATAACCGTCACGTATATCATCCTGGTTACCTCTGGGAGTACGGATTTCATTGAGAGGCATAATCAGAATATCCCCCAGATCGGTACATCCCGTACCGCTTAAATGAGTATGAGAAAAACCAATCAGAATACTGTCGGAATAATGATATCCCGAACACCAGTCCCAGCCTTTATGAATATTGTTGGGTCCGAGTTGCACCATGCCGTACGGAACACTCGTTCCGACAAATACATGCCCGTGAAAACCGGAGCCGATATAAGGATCGACATACTGTAACAATCCCTCACTCTTTGAATAGTCCTGTTTTGCCACTCCGCTCGTTGCCAGACCTAAAAAGCAGGAAGCAGCCATTAAAAGTTTAAATGCGTTCATCTGTATTTTTCTTGTTAATTCGAAATTGTTTCATGGTAGGATTTACTTCATGAATTATAGTTTTCATGATGCAAATATAAACTCTATTTCGATACTATCAGGCTGTCGCCAGAGTTTACCGAATGGATGGCAGGGATATTTACTCTTTTGGCAAAAGAAAAAGGACTTGCACTGACTAAAGCAGTTCAAATCCTTTCCATAAATTTCCTTCGGGAAGAGGAGCTTCGAGCTCTATCAGCTCTTTTGAGACGGGATGGATGAATCGTACCTTCCGCGCATGCAGGCAAATACTGCCATCGGGATTGGAACGCGGAGCGCCATATTTAAGGTCTCCTTTAATGGGACATCCCATTTTTGCCAACTGGCAACGAATCTGATGATGACGTCCGGTTTTCAAGTCTACTTCAAGCAGATAGTAATTCTCCGAATGTCCGATCAGCCGGTAATTCAGAATCGCTTTCTTGCTGTTCGGCACTTCTTTGTCATAAGCAAAACTTTTGTTCTGCTTCTCGTTACGTGCCAGATAATGCACCAATTCACCTTCCAGCTCTTTGGGGGCATTCTTTACTACTGCCCAGTAGGTCTTTTTCACTTCACTGGTACGGAACATCTCGTTCAGACGGGTGAGTGCCTTACTCGTTTTAGCAAAAATAACAAGGCCGCTTACGGGGCGGTCCAGCCGGTGTGTCACACCGATGAAAACATTTCCGGGTTTCTGATACTTCTCTTTCAGGTACTGCTTCACAGTTTCCGAAAGCGGTGTATCGCCCGTCTTGTCTGCCTGGACAATCTCGGAAGCGGTCTTGTTAACTACAATTATATGGTTGTCTTCGTATACGACAGTCATACTGTTCGATTACATATTCATACCACCATCTACCTGAATCACCTGACCTGATACGTAAGAAGACATATCTGATGCCAGGAAGGTAGCGATGTTTGCCACATCTTCAGGAGTACCGCCACGACGCAAAGGAATTTTCTTTGCCCATTCAGCTCTTACTTCGTCAGAAAGAGCGGCAGTCATATCTGTCAGGATGAATCCCGGAGCAATGGCGTTGGCGCGGATACCACGAGAGCCCAATTCTTGTGCGATAGACTTGGCCAATGCAATCATACCGGCTTTGGAAGCAGCATAGTTAGCCTGTCCCGCATTACCGTGAACACCTACCACAGATGCCATATTGATAATGCTACCAGCTTTCTGACGCATCATGACAGGTGTACAAGCGTGGATAAAGTTGAACGCTGACTTCAGGTTCACGTTGATTACCATATCCCATTGTTGTTCGCTCATACGCATCATCAGCCCGTCGCGAGTGATACCTGCGTTGTTCACCAGAATATCGATACGTCCGAAGTCCTTATGGATTTCTTCTACGACCTTTGCAGTATCTTCAAAGTTAGCAGCGTTAGAAGCATAACCTTTGGCTTTCACCCCCATTGCTTCCAGTTCTACCCTTGTTTTTTCTGCATTTTCGTCAATGACCAGGTCAGTAAATGCAATGTTTGCACCTTCGGCAGCAAACTTCAGAGCGATAGCCTTACCAATACCACGGGCGGCACCGGTTACAATGGCTGTTTTTCCGTCTAATAATCCCATACTAAAAGTTATTTAATTAAATTTCTGTTCTATGCAGTGCGCCAAACACAATGTTGGACACATATTTATTTCTTGTTTCTTCGTCCAAATGAGCTCCTATATGCCCACGGATATAAGGAACTTCAATTCCCTTCACACAGTAATGTATCAAATCGGCAGTCATCTCCACATCATCAATGTGAAACACTCCTTTCGCCTGACCTTCCAAAAGAACAGTCTTAAAAATCTGGATTTCTTTCGCATCAAATTTCTTTCGCACTTTTTCTACCCGCCATATATCACGGAAGAAATAAGCACGCAGGGTTCCATTCCGATAAACGACCTCCTTTACTGCATCCAATCGGGTATATATCAGTTCCAACAGTTTGTCGTCCGGCGAAATATTTTTATCAGCCACCCTCTTCATCATATCCGACAAGATATCCAATTCCGATTCTACAACAGCCAAATAGATTTCATCCTTACTTTTAAAATAGGTATAAAGCGTTCTTCTACCTTTTTTCGAAGCGAGGGCGATATCGTTCATTGTAGTGTTCTCCACCCCCATCTTTGCGAAAAGCTGGCGGGCAACGTCTACTAACTTGGCTTTCGTTTTTGATACGGTCATAGGTTATACAAATTGCACATTGCTGAATATTTTGAGCAAAAGTAATTCTTTTCTTTAGACCACACAAGAAAACGCACAGAATATTAACATTTGTATATTAATAGGTACTAAAAAAAAGTTCCATCAATACTTCTCTCATTTTCAGCACAATATAGATAACACAATCTTTTTTCTAAAAAATAATTGGAGAATAATTTGTTTTATTCAAGAAAAGCCGTACCTTTGCACCCGTTAAACATCGCGGAGTGGAGCAGTTGGTAGCTCGTTGGGCTCATAACCCAAAGGTCATTCGTTCGAGTCGGATCTCCGCAACTAAAGATAAGAAGAATCGCAGAAATGCGGTTCTTCTTTTTTATGACGACTCTTCTTTACTGGTTTTATTGGCTCAGTCTGAAACCTTGGGGGATTGCGTTAAAATTCTTATTTTTGCATCATGAAAACATCCTCTTCTCAAACGATTGATCCTGTTGCTTCTTTAAGCTTGTTCTTGCCTTCAGGAATCCTTGATTACTTCACCCTAGTCAATCATGTTTCTCAGGATACTTGCTTTATTCTTTATTTAGAGGAGAAAGCCACTATTCCTGCTGAGTACTCTGATCTACATCTTCACTCAAAAGGTTTCCTCCCTGAGATTGAAGTTCAGGACTTCCCTATCCGTGGTAAAGCCGTTTATTTACGTATCAAGCGTCGTCGCTGGGAAGATCCATCCACTGGGCAGACGTATAGTCGTGACTGGAGTTTGGTAGCCACCGGTACTCGCATAACCGCTGAGTTCGGTGCTTTTTTAAAAGAATTACTTAGATAATCACGCCGTTAGCTGCCAAAGTGTAGCTGATCATTACTGTATGGATGGCAAACAGCTTCAAAGCCAATATAAAGACCACCTGAGTGACTTCCAGAATTGGGATCAGAGAGCACATGCCCAGGAGTATATCCTTTATCCAAAGAATATGGGTTATTGCCTATGTATTGACGAAACGGCTTTGAGTAAGGGAGATCTTTATACCATCTTAATAAATAGAGATAAACGAGGTAGGAAAGGTTCTATTATAGCTGTAATTCAGGGCACTAAAGCCGATGATATCATTGCGGTACTTACAAAGATGCCACAGGAGCTGCGTAATCAAGTCAAAGAAATTACACTGGATATGGCAGGGAGCATGCAAAAGATTGCGAAAACATGCTTTCCACGTGCCATGCAGGTGATTGATAGGTTTCATGTACAAAAACTTGTATACGAAGCTGTACAAGAGTTGCGCATTACATATAGATGGCAAGTGATAAAAGAGGAGAATAAAGCCATGAAAGCGGCAAAAGAGAAGGGGGAAGTATATAAAGCAGAAGAACTCGAAAACGGAGATACACTCAGGCAATTATTAGCCAGAAGCAGATATTTATTATTTAAATCACCTGATAAATGGACCAAGAGTCAGAAAATCAGAGCAGAATTACTTTTCAAGCAGTTTGAAGATATTAAGCACGTATATTACTACTCATTGGAGTTGGGAAAGATCTTTTCCACAAACTATGACAAGGATGTAGCAAGAGCAAAGCTGGCACTATGGTATAATAAGATTGAAGAATATGGATACGATACATTCACAACAGTAGCAAACTCTATTGAGAACCATTATGAAAGGATTTTGAACTTCTTTGTGAACAGGAGTACAAATGCAGCTGCAGAAGCATTTAACGCTAAAATCAAAGCATTTAGGGCATCATTTAGAGGAGTAGTGGATATGAGCTTCTTCCTTTTTAGGCTAGCAAAGGTATATGCATGAACGGAATTAACAAAACTTAATCCCCCAAGAATTACAACTGAGCCCATTTTTCCCGGTTTATTCTTCGCCAAATCGACATTTTTCACTATATTTGCTCTGTTATTAAAGTTAGAAAGGCAATTATGAGCGAAGAACAAATCACTCCCAATAACGGGTCTTATTCTGCGGATAGTATCCAAGTATTGGAAGGTCTTGAAGCAGTGAGAAAACGCCCTGCGATGTACATCGGTGACATCAGTATAAAGGGACTTCACCATTTGGTATACGAAATCGTTGACAACTCTATCGACGAAGCTTTGGCCGGCTATTGCGACCATATCGAAGTAACGATCAACGAAGACAATTCAATCACAGTACAGGACAACGGACGCGGTATTCCGGTCGACTATCATGAAAAAGAAAAGAAGTCGGCACTGGAAGTAGCAATGACCGTCCTACACGCCGGAGGTAAATTCGACAAAGGTTCCTATAAAGTATCCGGAGGTTTGCACGGTGTAGGTATGTCTTGTGTAAACGCGCTGTCTACTCACATGACTACGCAAGTATTCCGCAACGGTAAGATCTACCAGCAGGAATATGAAATAGGCAAACCGCTATATTCGGTAAAGGAAGTCGGCACTGCCGACATTACGGGAACCCGCCAACAGTTTTGGCCGGATGATACCATTTTTACAGAAACGGTATATGATTACAAGATCTTGGCTTCACGACTACGCGAGTTGGCTTACTTGAACGCCGGCCTGCGTATCACGCTGACAGATCGCCGGGTAGTGAATGAGGACGGTAGCTTCAAAAGTGAACAGTTCTATTCGGAAGAAGGACTGAGAGAATTTGTACGTTTCATCGAGTCTTCACGCGAACACTTGATTAATGACGTGATTTACCTGAACTCCGAAAAACAGGGAATCCCCATTGAAGTAGCAATCATGTACAATACAGGGTTCTCGGAAAACGTTCACTCTTACGTTAATAATATCAATACGATTGAAGGTGGTACGCACCTCGCCGGTTTCCGCCGTGCACTGACCCGTACACTGAAAAAATATGCCGAAGACAGCAAGATGTTGGAAAAGGTAAAAGTAGAAATCTCGGGAGACGACTTCCGCGAAGGTCTAACTGCTGTTATTTCCGTAAAAGTAGCTGAACCTCAGTTTGAGGGACAAACGAAAACGAAGTTGGGTAACAACGAAGTCATGGGTGCCGTAGACCAGGCCGTAGGTGAAGTTTTGTCATACTACCTGGAAGAACATCCGAAGGAAGCAAAAACGATTGTAGACAAAGTGATCCTGGCTGCTACAGCACGCCACGCAGCAAGAAAAGCCCGTGAAATGGTACAACGTAAATCTCCGATGTCCGGTGGTGGTTTGCCGGGTAAGCTGGCAGACTGTTCGGATAAAGATCCGTCAAAATGCGAGTTATTCCTCGTCGAGGGTGATTCGGCAGGTGGTACCGCCAAGCAAGGACGTAACCGTATGTTCCAGGCAATCCTTCCGCTTCGCGGTAAGATTCTGAATGTTGAGAAAGCGATGTATCACAAAGCGCTGGAAAGTGACGAAATCCGTAACATCTATACCGCATTGGGTGTCACTATCGGAACCGAGGATGACAGTAAAGAGGCCAATATTGAAAAACTGCGTTACCACAAGATTATCATCATGACCGATGCCGATGTCGATGGTTCTCACATCGACACACTGATTATGACGTTCTTCTTCCGCTATATGCCGCAGATCATTCAAAACGGTTATCTGTACATCGCTACTCCCCCGCTCTATCTCTGCAAAAAGGGTAAAGTAGAAGAATATTGCTGGACAGATGCACAACGCCAGAAGTTTATTGATACTTACGGCGGCGGTTCGGAAAATGCAATCCATACACAACGTTACAAAGGTTTGGGTGAAATGAATGCCCAACAGTTGTGGGAAACAACTATGGACCCTGAAAACCGTATGCTGAAACAAGTGAATATCGATAACGCTGCAGAAGCTGACTACATCTTCTCTATGTTAATGGGTGAAGACGTAGGACCACGCCGAGAGTTTATTGAAGAAAACGCAACGTATGCGAATATCGATACATAATATTAATTTTACGTTTTTATAAACCAACCTCACATCTTACAACGAGGAAACGCCGATGGAGAAGGAGCATCCTTCGATCGGCGTTTTTCTTTATCCATATCTTAATAAAGACTAAAGACAGTAACATTTTCAGTGCTAAATCACTATATTGCAAAAAACATAGAAAACAGTAGCTATGAAGATGAAAACTACTAACCCGTTATTCGCAAAGATCAGACTATTTCTTATTGTCCTGACATTGTGCGTTATCGTTACCTGCATCTTTCTGGTCATCATTCATCCGGAAGCATGGATAGCACCAGTATGCGTAATGGCCGTAGCACTATGCATCTTGCTGTATCAGGTATTTGGCACATGTAAGAAATAGGAAGTTTAGATAAAATGTTGCTTTTTCAATTCTTCGGCAACAGCTTCAAGTTCTTTGTACCATTCTTCACCGAATTTACGAATCAAAGGTTCTTTCAGAAATTTATAGACAGGGACATTCTCTTTTTTTCCTAACAGAACCGCAGCCTTGCATACATCCCAACGATGATAATTCACCGCTTTATAAGGTCCGTAATCTCCAATGCGAATAGGATAAAGATGACATGATATCGGTTTATAGAAATCTGTTTTTCCTTCCCGGAAAGCTTTTTCAATAGCACAGTAGCAACATCCTTTCTCGTCATAACAAGTAAAGACGCAGTCTTTGTTATTTACAATAGAAGTTACCAAGTCTCCTTCCTGGTCAGTATATACCACCCCCTGCTTTTCTATCACCGCACGCGCTTCCGGAGCCAGTTCATCCCAGATAACCGGCAACACTTCCTCCAGTTTCATCACCTCATCCAGTTCTACCGGTGCTCCGGCATCTCCCTCAATGCAACATTCACCTTTACAGGCATCCAAGTTACAAAGAAATTTCTCCTGAAGTACATCAAGCGATACAACTACATCATTAATCTGAATCATAAAACTTATGTGAGACAAAAAGGGCGGAGTTCTACTCCGCCCTCCCAGTTATAGAAATCTAAATTACTTAATCAAAACATTCCCGTTCATTTCAGCCGGAGCTTCCAGTCCCATAATCTTCAGGATAGTTGGAGCAACGTCTGCCAAACGGCCATCTTCTACTTTCGCAGCTTTGTTTTCTGTTACGTAAACACAAGGAACCGGATTCAAAGAGTGGGCAGTATTCGGAGTACCGTCTTCATTCAAAGCATGGTCAGCATTACCATGGTCAGCGATAATGATTGCTTCGTAATCCTGTGCTTTAGCGGCTTCGATTACATCTTTCACACAAGCATCAACAGCAACAACAGCTTTTTCGATTGCTTCGTAAATGCCGGTATGACCTACCATATCACCGTTAGCAAAGTTTACTACAATGAAGTCATATTTGTTTTCATTGATAGCAGCCACCAGTTTGTCTTTTACTTCGTAAGCGCTCATTTCCGGCTTCAAGTCGTAAGTAGCAACTTTCGGAGACGGAACAAGAATACGGTCTTCGTTATCGTACGGAGTTTCACGGCCACCGTTGAAGAAGAATGTTACGTGAGCATACTTTTCTGTTTCTGCAATATGGAGTTGATTCAGTCCCTTAGCAGCAAGGTATTCACCCAACGTATTAGAAACGTTTTCTTTATCGAATAAGATGTGTACACCTTTGAAAGAAGCGTCATACGGAGTCATACAGTAATATTGCAGTCCCGGGATTGTACGCATACCAGCTTCCGGCATATCTTGTTGAGTCAATACTACTGTCAACTCTTTCGCACGGTCGTTACGGTAGTTGAAGAAGATTACTACATCTCCTTCTTTGATTGTTCCGTCGAAATTAGCATTTACAATCGGTTTGATAAATTCGTCTGTCACGCCTTCATCATAAGATTCCTGCATTGCCTGAACCATATCAGCAGCTTTCTTACCTTCACCTTTTACTAACAAATCATAGGCTTCTTTCACACGTTCCCAACGTTTGTCACGGTCCATAGCATAATAACGGCCGATGATTGAAGCAATCTTTCCTGCTGACTTTTCACAGTGCGCAGATAGTTCTTCGATAAAACCTTTACCGCTCTTCGGATCAGTATCACGACCGTCCATAAAGCAGTGGATGAATGTATTGTCGATATTATATTCTTTAGCGATGTCACAAAGTTTGAAGAGATGAACGAGTGAGCTATGTACGCCACCGTTAGAAGTCAGCCCCATAAAGTGAACATTCTTTCCATTTTCTTTTGCATAAGAAAAAGCAGCGACAATCTCAGGATTCTTCAGAATACTATTATCAGCGCAAGCACGGTTGATTTTTACTAAATCCTGATAAACCACACGTCCGGCACCGATATTCAAGTGACCGACTTCCGAGTTACCCATTTGTCCGTCGGGCAAACCTACGTTTTCACCGCTTGCCTGGAGCTGGGAATGAGGGTAAGTATTCATCAGATAATCCCAATAAGGAGTGGGAGTGTTGAAGATTACGTCGTCTTTCTTTTGGTCGCCTAATCCCCAACCGTCGAGGATCATTAAAAGGGCTTTCTTACTCATAATATTTCAATATTTAAATTATCACTCTGATTTTCCGGCTGCAAAGGTACAAAAAAGATGATTACCTGAACGTTTAATCTATGTTAAGTTGCAGAGTAAAAGAATACAAGGCTATGGATATTTTCCTTACTTTGTAAGGATAGTATTAAACACGTTCATCAAAAAACTATTATTATGAAAGCAACCTTATTCTGCATTTTACTTGTATTATCGGGCATACTAAGTGCACAAACAATCGACAATCCTCCTTTCAAAGCCCGTTCGGGAAGTATCTCCAACATTACCCGCATAGAACGTACTCCAGAAAGTACACGAGTATACATACATGCTATTTTTCGTCCGCACTGGTGGATTAAAGAAAAAGGAACAAGTTACCTGGAAGATGCAACCACCGGAAAGAAATATAAGTTTAAAGGTGCAGAAGGTATCGAAATCAATAAAGAAGTATATATGCCTGATTCCGGTGAAAAAGACTACGTGCTTATTTTCGAACCCCTGCCTGAAGAAACTCAAACGATCCACCTTCTCAGCCCGACTAATTATGAAGGGAATACATACGATATTTCCTTGATTCCGCAGAAAGGAAAGAATACTCCTCCACTAGCTGCCGTCAAGGGTAACTGGTTCAAGACAGACGGCTCCGGTCAGTGGGAATACGGAATTTACGATTCAATCACGATCATGAATAATCGGATATACACCAATGAAAGTATCCGCAAGAAAGGGAAACGAATTGAGATGACCGTTAAAGACAAACAAAATGGGACTATCCGTACATTGTTGATAACCCCGCAAAAGAGTGGCAACTGTATTATAAAAACAGACCAAACAAATGAATTATCGTATACCCGCCAAAAGGCTGCCATAAGCACAATAGAGCCGGACAATGGTTTTCAACAGTTCTTCCGTAAAGATACCGCCTGTCTGCAAGGATATATCGATGGCTACGACCCGCGTTTGGGATTCGAGACAGGACTTGTTTATCTATCAAATGAACTCACCCGTGAAGATTATCCTACTGTTGTGCAAATAGATAAAGACGGAAGTTTTACATGCAAGTTCGTTATTCATCATCCGGTAGAGCAATCATTAACCCTCAACAATGACTGGATTCCATTCTATATTGAGCCTGGACAAACTCTCACCATGTACATTGACTGGGAAGCAATCATGGCTCGAAGCCGTGCACGCGATCATTATTTTCCGATTAACAATATAGCATATATGGGACCGACAGCTCCCTTCTCCTATATACTATCCGATTTTAGCAAGTCTATTCCTTATCGGTACGAAGATTTATCCAAATCACAAAAGACACTTACTCCCAACCAATACAAGGAACACATGAGACCTATCATCGCACAATGGAGACATATTGCCGATTCCGTATGCCGGGTCTACCACCCCTCCCTGAAGGCAGTTTGCCTGATTAAAAACAAGGTAAAACTGCAAACAGGAAATGCATTCTTCGATTTTGCAATGAGCAGGGATTATTATGCCAAACAAGATACGGCCAATCAAGCCTTGAAAGTAAAGGAAGATGATTCGTATTACGATTTCCTAAAAGAGATGCCACTTGACGATAAAACAATTCTCGCAGATGAGAAAGCGGACATCTTCACCAATCGCTTTGAATTTATGGCTCCCCTCCAAAAAGCTTATTCGGATGAAGTCGAAGGATCGGTGGAGATTCCTTTTACTTACCCAGAAAAGCCTCTCTTGACATTCCTGAAAGAAAAAGGAGTGAAACTTAATGCTGAACAAGAAGCGATAAGGCAAAAACAGGAAAAACTTGCCGGACAAGAAATAAAAATAACGCTTGCAGAACTTCAAGAAGATGACAGGAAGACCAGTGCTCTATTTAAACAAGAAGAAAAACTGGTAAAAGAATACATGGACTATATCAATAAACAGAAACCTTCTCAAAAAGAAAAGTCACAGCAAGAAGAAGATAGGGCCAGCATAACAATGGAACAGAAATATGAAGAGAAGAAAAATGCCATTATCGCCCGGCTATGCAATACTCCCAATCCTCTGCTCTGGCAAATAGCCAAAGTACGCCGTCTCACTTATGACCTACAAAATATAAAAACAAAAACAATTGCCCGTGAATATATAGACAGCCTCAAGCAAGAATTTACCGCCCCCTTCTTAGTTGCCGAAACTGAACAATTGTTTGAAAATGCTTATCCTTCGGAAGATGCTAAATCATACCAACTCCCGGAAGGCAAAGCAACCGACATTTTCCGCAATATCATCAAGAATCATCCGGGCAAAGTACTATTTGTTGACTTTTGGGCCACTAGCTGCGGGCCTTGCCGTAGCGGAATAGAAGCAACAGCAGACTTGCGCAAGAAGTACAAAGATCATCCGGAGTTCCAGTTTATTTATATCACTGGAGAAAGAGAATCTCCGGCAGGAGCTTACAAACAATATGTCGAAAAGCATCTGAAAGGAGAAGCAAGTTATTATGTCACCGGAACGGAATATAATTACCTCCGCCAACTTTTCCATTTCAACGGCATTCCTCATTACGAACTCGTAGAGAAAGACGGCAGTATCTCCAATGAAAAATTAAGTAGTTACAGTATCGGACAATATTTGAAGAAACGTTTCGGTACTTCCGAACCTTCGGAAACAGAGCAGCACGCAGAGTAAGTACGGACTGCAAACAGTAGAAATTCGAAAAAAACGGTGCAAAAGAATGGAAGCCAGCTTGATTTTCCGTACCTTTGCACCGCTTTTACATTAAAATCATAGAAATATGGACGATTCAAACCCGCGAACGTGCACAACTAGTATTAATTAAAGCGAACAGAGTCATTGAAATCTGATGTCTCTGCTCGTGCTAAACAAACGAAAGGAGACAATAAGATGAGAACGTATCTTTATTGTGAGGCCGGCTTTGTGGAAAAAGCACAATGGCTTCCTAATAGCTGGGTAAACGTAGTATGCCCGAACAATGATGACTTTGAATTTCTGACTAAAACACTCAACGTACCCGAATCATTTCTTGATGACATAGCCGACACGGATGAACGTCCGCGTACGGATACGGAAGGTAACTGGCTGTTAACGATCCTGCGTATCCCTGTGCAAAACAAGCAGAACGGAAGCCTGCCTTTCGCCACTGTACCTATCGGCATAATCACAAACAACGAGATTATAGTATCCGTATGTTACCATAACACCGATTTACTACCGGATTTCATCGAGCATACCCGTAGGAAAGGTATTGTAGTCCGTAATAAACTCGATCTGATTCTCCGGTTGATTTACTCTTCCGCCGTATGGTTCCTGAAATATCTGAAACAAATCAATATAGATATCAGTGCAGCAGAGAAGGAGTTGGAACGCAGCATCCGTAATGAAGACCTGCTCCGTCTGATGAGATTGCAGAAAACCTTGGTTTACTTCAACACCTCCATTCGTGGCAATGAAGTGATGATAGGTAAACTTAAGACTATTTTCCAGGATACGGATTTTCTGGATAAAGAGTTAGTGGAAGACGTTATCATCGAATTGAAACAAGCACTCAATACGGTGAACATTTACAGCGACATTCTCACTGGGACAATGGACGCCTTCGCCTCCATTATCTCAAACAATGTGAATACTATCATGAAACGTATGACCAGCTTGTCTATCGTCTTAATGCTCCCTACATTGATTGCCAGTTTTTATGGCATGAACGTAGATATTCATCTGGAAGAAGTGCCCTTTGCTTTTTCTTTGATTGTACTCTTCTCTATCGGATTGTCCACGCTGGCGTTTGTGATATTCAGAAAGATCAAATGGTTCTAACATACAAAAGCCTGTCATCTACTATTGAGTAAATGACAGGCTGTAATTTAATAATACGTTTTTTCTTCTATAGAGAATTAATTAAAAGAGAATGTTTAGAGAGAGAAATTATTTTTTATCCTTGTTTACTTTTTCTTCCACCCAACGGAATAGAAACTCCAACAAATCCATTAACAGTGTTAGAGTTCTTTCCTAAGAACATATAGTCGGTTCCGAGGAACAACGGCCCTAATTTCAGACCAAGACCGAAAGATTTTCCTGCTGACTGAATGGCAGAATAGCTAAGTGCAACGTTAAACCAGCTTTTCGGACGATAATTTGCAGAGAATGTCAACTCTGTAAGAGCGTCAGGTTGTACAAAACGAGTGGTAGACAATACACCAACAGCTAATTTGTTATTGAAGAAACCGTATTCTGCACCCAACACCAATGTAGAAGCCAGACGGGACTTACGAGACTCTTTTGCATCACCTACTTCGAGTTGCAACATATCATAGTCGAGTACATCACCGTTAGTTACACGATCCATATACCCTTGAGTATCATCCTGCAACTGCTTTACTGCATTCACCACAGATGTTTTAGGATCAGCGGGATCGACCATTGCTGCATAAGTACTTCCTTTAATATTAATAGGATCCGGATTGGCTGACGCAATCTTCGTACTTGATTTTGACCAAGAGATAAAACCTAAGTCAAGAATAGATGCAGATACAGTCAGATTATCCAATATTTTATAAGAAGCACCCAAATCAATACCAAAACCGTAACCAGCGATACCCAATTTGCCACTATCAAATTCGAAGTCTGTTACATAATCCTTACCTTCTTCTTGTAATTCCAAACCTTTGAAAGAACTCTTCAATTCTGCACCAACATTCAAATTTGCATGGTAATTATCAAATTTTGCTTTCAATTCAGTAGCTTGTTTAATAGCTTCTGGTTGGCTTAAGCCACTCCAATAATTTTCATCTGACCACTTTGCAATCTCTGCATCACTGGGCAGATTAGCACTCATTGCCACATTTTTGAGTTTTAACTCCATATTACCGATACCCAACAAAGCTTTCACTCTGGCACCGACTGTCAAACGACTGTTAATCTGACGTGAGAGTCCTAAACCAATTTCAGTATAAGCATTGATATTCAATTGCTGACCACTGATATCATAGTTACTGTTTCTCCAGTTTTCTTCAACAGTCTCCATCTCATTCAGGAAAGTAAACATAGATTTAGTCAAGTTCGCACCAATATCGGTACGAAGACCAATGTTGAACGACCAGAAGTTCTTTCCTTTGTACCAACCGGCAGAAAGGATTTCCGTACTAAAGTTCACATTCAACTTATTGTTATCTTTCAGCCGGTTCATGAAATCCGGTTTCGTATAGAAATCATCTCCGTCATCAATAATATCAATAATATCCTGATATCCTAATGAAGTAGACCCCACGGTTGCATTAACTGCACCAACCACCGGAAGATTGAAGTAACCTTTAGTCGGTGTCAAAGCCGGATTCAGCTGTTGACGATAATGCGTACCTTCCATAAAATAAGAAGTACGCAAGAACTGTGCATTTGCAGGAAGTGCACAAACTAACATAATGAAAAATACCCCAATGAGCTTAGTAGAGCTTAGTAGCTTGTTCGTTGCCATGATTTTAAACTTTTTAATTCTTATTATTGTTTGCAAATATATAGCATTTCAATAACAATTAAAAGCACGGAGCAACACTTTTTTAGCCTAAACAGAACAATTCAAGCACTAAACAGGCTAAAATCGTGCTTATACTGCAAAAAAATGTAGAAAATATAATTTAAGAAAGGAACAACGGGAATTAAAAGTCCAAAGAAAGTTGTTCACCTCCCAACAAATTGAACGTCATCCGATGATAAAGAGTTGTTCCATGTTCGGCAATGGCGGCGCGGTGTTTTTTGGTAGGATACCCTTTATTACGGTTCCAGTCATAATAGGGATACTCTTCGTGGAGACGGTTCATATAATCATCACGATACGTTTTGGCCAGAATAGATGCAGCAGCTATCGAAAGGTATTTTCCGTCGCCTTTGATTACCGTGGTATGCGGGATACCGGGATATTTATTGAACCGGTTTCCGTCAATGAGCAGGTGTTCGGGACGGGTGGACAGTTGATCGACAGCACGATGCATGGCCAGGAAAGAAGCACGCAGGATATTTATCTCATCTATCTCTTCGGGTGAAACAATACCCACCGCCCATGCTATCGCTTCACGTTCTATTACCTCACGCAGAGCATAACGTTGTTTCTCCGTCAGTTGCTTGGAGTCATTCAGTAACTCATTCTTAAAATCTTTCGGAAGAATGACGGCAGCAGCATAGACAGAACCCGCCAAACAGCCGCGGCCTGCCTCATCGCACCCTGCTTCTATCAGATTCTCATTTAAATAAGGTAATAGCATCTTTATCGTTTTTATCTCTGCAAAGGTAAATGAAATAAAAAAGGAGACCTAGATTCCGGTCTCCATTTTCTTATCTTTTTAACACAAAATCCTTAGAACAGACTCCAGGCAACCGTAAGTCCTGCCATTACAATGGCTACCATGCTCATAAGCTTTATCAATATATTCAAGCTCGGACCGGAGGTATCTTTAAACGGGTCGCCCACCGTATCGCCCACCACCGTTGCCTTATGAACCTCACTTCCTTTTCCTCCGAAATTGCCTTCTTCCACATATTTCTTTGCATTATCCCAGGCACCACCGGCATTTGCCATAAAGATAGCGAGCACGAAACCGCTGCTCAAACCACCGATCAACAAACCAAGCACACCGGGAACACCGAAGACAAGTCCCGTAAAGATCGGGGCAATGATAGCAATCAATGAAGGAACCACCATTTCGCGCTGTGCCCCCTTCGTAGAGATTTCCACACAACGTTCGTAGTCCGGTTCGGCTTCTCCCGTCAGGATACCTTTTATTTCACGGAACTGGCGGCGCACTTCGTCCACCATGTGTCCCGCCGCACGTCCCACGGCATTCATGGTCAGCCCGCAGAACAGGAAAGCCATCATAGAGCCGAGGAACATCCCCGAAAGTACCTTCGGATTCATCAGGTTCACTTCATAATAGTTCATGAAGTCAATGAAAGTAGCATTTGCCACACTGATTGTATTTCCGTCCGAGAAAGTCAGATCCATATTGCCGAGACGAGTCAGTCCGATACGTATTTCTTCAATATAAGAAGCGAGCAAAGCCAATCCCGTCAAGGCAGCAGAACCAATCGCAAAACCTTTTCCGGTTGCGGCAGTCGTGTTTCCGAGAGAATCGAGCGCATCGGTACGTTTGCGAACTTCTTCACCCAAGCCGGACATTTCTGCGTTTCCGCCTGCGTTATCCGCAATCGGGCCGTAAGCGTCCGTTGCCAAAGTGATTCCCAGCGTAGAAAGCATACCGACGGCAGCAATGCCGATTCCGTACAACCCCATACCGATATTGGCAAAATCGCCGGCAGCAGCCAGTAGATAAGAAGCAATGATACCCACCACAACTGCAATAACGGGGATAGCCGTAGAAAGCATTCCCAGACCGATGCCGGAAATGATGACCGTAGCAGGTCCCGTCTTCCCGCTTTCACTCAACTTCTGAGTAGGACGATAGGATTGGGAAGTATAATATTCAGTAGAACGGCCTATCACAATGCCGACAAGCAGGCCGACGACCACCGCACAGGAGATCCAAACCCAGTTCTGCAACTGCAAAAGCCACAGGATAAAGAAAGTAGCAACGACGATAAGTACAGAACTGAGGTTTGTACCGAACGCCAGCGAACCAAGCAGATCTTTCATCTTCGCATTCTCTTTGGTACGGACGGCGAAGATACCTATAATAGAAAGGATAATCCCGACAGCCGCGATCAACATCGGAGCAATAACCGCTTTGAACTGCATAGCCGTGTCCGAAGAATGAATAAAGGCGGCAGCACCAAGCGCGGCAGTTGCCAGGATCGAACCGCAATAAGATTCGTACAAGTCGGCTCCCATGCCGGCCACGTCACCCACGTTGTCACCTACGTTATCGGCAATAGTGGCAGGGTTGCGCGGGTCGTCTTCGGGGATTCCGGCCTCTACCTTACCTACAAGGTCGGCCCCCACATCGGCAGCTTTCGTATAGATACCACCGCCGACACGGGCGAAGAGTGCCTGAGTGGAGGCCCCCATACCGAAAGTAAGCATGGTGGTAGTGATTACACAGAGTTTATGAGTCGGTGTCAGTGCGTCAGCAGGAATCACTTCGTTCAGCAACAAATACCAGAAAGAAATGTCGAGCAGGCCGAGACCGACTACGACAAGTCCCATTACCGCACCGCTCCGAAAGGCAATCCTCAATCCGGCATTCAGCGAACCGCGTGCCGCATTGGCTGTACGGGCTGATGCATAAGTTGCCGTTTTCATCCCCAGAAAACCGGAAAGGCCGGAAAAGAAACCACCCGTCAGGAAAGCGATAGGCACCCAAGCATTCTGAACGTGGAAACCGTAGGCCATGATTGAAAACAAAATGACCAGCCCCAGAAACACCCAGCCTACAATCTTGTATTGCTGTTTCAGGTAAGACATAGCGCCTTTGCGCACAGCAGCGGCAATTTTTATCATTTGGGGAGTACCTTCACTCTCCTTCATCATTTGCTTATGGAAGTAATAAGCAAAGCAGAGGGCTAACACGGAAGCGACCGGAACCAGCCAGAAAAGAATGCTATCCATAGGATTATTTTTTAAAGGGTTTACGGAGGCTAAAAGTATGAAAATCAAACGAAAAAAGCAAGTAAGTAAGATTATTTTTTGAACAGTAGATGTACTCACTTTAATTGCCATGTCATTCCTCTCTTTCCGGCAAGCAACTTGTCGGAGGGTTTGTTAAGTGGGACTTTATGGGAAGGGAAGCCGGTATAGTTCGATTGGAATACCGGTATAGTTAGGTTGGAGCACCGCTTTAGTTAGTCTGCCACGGCCGTGGAGAGTTCTTTCCACAGACGTGACGAGATATTACCACGGGTGTGACGAATACTCTCCACGGCCGTGGCAAATTAACAATATCGGTATTCCGACAGAACAATACCTACCGGATAACAGATGTATAGCGGGTGTATAAGCTATGTTTAACGGTGACTTATTTACCGTAGAATTTAGCATCAGCATCAAAATCTGGCCCGTACATCATAAATTATCATTATCTTTGAGCGTTTTTATGCCTGTAAACTAACTAATACCCAATAATTATTACTCAAAACAACATGAAGAAACTATTTCTACTACTAATGGCTTTGTTTACCTTGGCACAAGTGAAAGCCCAGGAAAAGAGTGTTATCCACTATCTTTATATGTGTTTTTCATAAGAATCAATAGCAAGTAAAAGGAATATATAAATGATATGTATCAGCATTTTATACAAGTTACACAAAAGAATAATGGATTCTTATTTTCACTAAATAGGGTTAATTTTGTTACTTTATTTGTCACTATTTTGTTACTTTGAAATTATATTTGTAATTTTATAGTTAAAAAATGACTATATAGTAACAAATAGAACTTCACATGAGTACTGCAAAATCTCATATAACGCTTAAATACAAGGAGATGGAAAACGGAAAGAAGTCCGTCTTCCTTGACTATTACAAGGACGGAAAGCGCATACGCGAAACCATCCGTCTCTATTTGTTACCCGAAACTTCCAAGAAAAACATTAGTGCGAACAAGAAGACAATGAAAGAGGCCGAAGCCATCCGTGCCGCAAAAGAAAATGAATTGTTAACCGCTCGTTTCGGCATAGAAACCAAAGAACCGTCAGGCATGAGCATAGGCGAGGCCATTGACGAATACGAAAAAATTGTTTTCTCGAAAGGTGACGCTTCTACCGCTACAAACATAAGAGGCATAAAAAAGGCCGTGGCTGCTTATCGTGGGTTAGACACGAAGGTGGTTGACATTAACGAAGACTATTGTGATGGACTGGTTGACTTCCTGCACAAGGGCTATGCCGGACAGTTCGGGAAAATCAGCATGACAACGGCAAGGGCTTATATTTATCTTTTCAGCAGCACACTCAACAACGCAGTCACCAATGGGATTATCGGCGTGAATCCTCTCCGTTTCGTGAACATTCACGGGCGCATCACAAGGGAACGTCCGCTGAAAAAGTTCCTGAAGGTGGATGAAATAAAGGTTTTGATGAACACCCCATGCCCTGTTATGTCAAGGCCGCAAGTCAAACAGGCTTTCATGTTGAGCATCTTCACATACCTGTCCTTTGCCGATGTTCTCTCACTCAAATGGAAAGACATAAAGACGAGCGAAGGCAAGACAACCATTGAAGTACATTCAAGAAAATCATCCATCCCGTTGACTGACATATCAATGCGATGGCTACCCGAAACGACAAGCCGTCGTGGACTGGTATTCAAGGGATTGCCGAAGAGTACGGAAATATTGAACATCCTACATCTCTGGGGAGAGAAAGCCGGGCTGAAACAACCGTTGAATTTCAGACTTGCGCAAAACACCTTTATATATCTATTGCTCACTACCGGCACCGACATTGGAACTGTCTGTTGTATGCTTGGGCTGACACCCAAGACAATGAGGGGGTATATGAAGATGATTACAGCCAACCAGCAACAGGAAAACGAAACAGCACCAGTTATACATGTCGAATAATAAACAAAATAAATAGAACACTATGCCCAGACCAAAGAAAGTAATCAAGGCGAAAGAGCCTGTCCGCATCCGCTTCAAGGAACTACAGAACGGCAACAAGTCAATCTATCTTGATATTTACCGTAACGGGAAGCGGACGTATGAGTTCCTGAAACTCTATCTTGTCCCGGAACTTGATCCTGCCAGCCGTGCCATGAACCAGCACAACATGACATTGGCGAACAAGATTAAGGCAGACCGCATCATAGAACTGACCAATAATGAAAAAGGCGTTTCCAATATCATGTTGCGTGGACGTATCAAGTTGTCCGAACTGCTTGACCTTTACGCAAGGTGGCTGGAGGACAATGGCAAGCATACTACAATACGCAGTGTAAACTGCATCCGAAAAGCGACAAACCAGTTCCGTGGTGACGTTCCCCTCAGGATGATAGACAAGGACTATTGCATGGCTTTCATGAATTTCCTCCGGAACGATTACAAGGCAAGGACGAACCGCCCCATTACCATGACTACCGCTGCCGGGTATGTTACCGTGTTCAGTGCCATGCTGAACTGGGCTGTACGGAATGACTATCTGTCCGAGAATCCTTTCACGCATATAGCCGCAGCCGACCGCATCCACCGCCCTGAAAGCAAGCGTGAGTTCCTGCAGATAGATGAATTGAAGAAGCTGATTGCGACGGAGTGTCCCACCCGTCCTGCCGTCAAGCAGGCTTTCCTGTTTTCCTGCTACTGTGCCCTGCGTATCAGCGATGTTGTCAGCCTGACATGGGGGGACATCCACAAGGACGGCGACCAGTGGAGGGTATTCACCGTAATGGAAAAGACAAAAGACCCTATATATCTGCCGTTATCCCAACAGGCGATGAAGTGGCTGCCGGAGCGTGGCGATGCGAAGGACGAAGACAAGGTTTTCGACCTTCCGTCAGAGAGTCGCATCTGTATTATTCTCGACAAATGGGCGAAAGCAGCAGGCATAACCAAGCACGTGACCTATCACGTGAGCAGGCACAGCTTCGCAACGATGATGCTGACCCTTGACGTTGACATTTATACCACGAGCAAACTGCTCGGACACAAGAACATTGCCACCACGCAGATATACGCGAAGATTATCGACCAGAAGAAAGACGAGGCGGTCAACCGTGTCAATGACATTTTCAAAGACTAACACTTATATATGCGATGAAACGAATCTCCGATAATTACCTTACGATGCTATTGCCGCTTACGGTAGTAGCCGCAACCGCATTCAGTCTGGTTACCGCCGTCGCTTTCCGCATGGGAGCGACCACGGCAGGATTTGTGTTTTCCACCCTGTCCATAGCCGGGTGGATCGGACTGGTTGCCGAGTTTTTCCTCTTGTATGACATCATCATAGAGAAGTGGCTTTCCAAAGATCGCTCTGTACTGACAGCCTCATGGTTCTTGTTTTCATTGTTACTCGCTTTTATAATTACTCCCGACAAACACATGGACTGGAGCACTTGCATCGTCATGGCCTCGCTCTTTGCTATACTTTTCTTATTACCCTGCATCATTGGAATGGCTTACGGCAAACAGATAAAATCATGGTTGCGGCAACGGTGGAACAGCCTTTTCCCAAAGAAGCGGCAGTACACGGACGAAGCAGAAGAAAAGCAAATCGAAGCCTTGCTTTCAGCATCCACGCCACCTTCCATAATGAAGCAGGAGGATGAAATCAGACATTATGACAGCCTTGTCTCAAAGGTACAGCCGGAACTGATAAGGAAACTACCCGAAACATTGCAAACCAACGATGCTCTGTTCCTGTTGGTGCTGTTCCGGGAAGACGGTTATCTTGACACGAACTTCCGGCCGCTGATGAAAAAGGAGGATGACGAAATCAACCAGACACTGTATGCCTATATCGCCAGTGCCCTTTGCGCCGCCCTCAAAATCAGGAAAGGCAAATGGGTCATCTTCGAGAAGTTCTGGCCGCTCAACAACGGCGCACAGCTGGCAAGCAACTTCAAGACCGCCTACAGGGACAATCCGTCCGAACACCAGAGGCATATCGCCAAGCTGCTGCGCAAGGCGACTCGACTGCGTCCGAAACTCGACACCTACGACCTTGAAGAGTTCAAGAAGGCCTGAGCGGCATTAACGGCATTGTCCGTATATAATAATTTCCTTGTCCCTGTTCACCCGTCACCGTAACCCGATGGCGGGATTTTTTATGCCCGTCCGTGAACAGGCCTGTTTCTTTACGCACTTATAAGTTACCATGTGCGGATTATCCGGGATTATGAAGGGTTTATAGTTCCCTTATACTTCGTTTCAGCCCCATTTATAGTTGCATTTATAATCCGTAATATTCTCTGTTTGTGCCATTTATAGTAATTGCTTCGGGAAAATTCCGCCATACCTTTGCACTGTCGCCACGACAAAGGCGAAGCATATTATTAACTAAAATATACGCACATGACAGAGCAAAGAAAACTTTTAAGTACAAGGGAGGCGGCCGAGTATTGCGGCTTCAAGCTCTCCTACTTCCGCAAACTGATGATGCGCCGGACTATCCCGATGTACAAGCCGACGGGCAAACTGTGCTTCTTCAAGAAAGAAGACTTGGACGCTTTCCTCACAGGTGTCCGTATCTCCTCACAGGAAGAAATCGCGGAGGAAGCCAACCGCTACATGGCAGGACGGAAGTAAACAACCTTTTTATTCACATCAAAAAACAAACGTAGTATGGAACAGAACAGGAACATGGAACAGGGCGGCACAGCCGCAACCGTTCCGGCAGAGAAGAAGAACGAGAACCGTAAACGCGAGGTGAGCGGTAAGGACGCACAAATCATCCGCACATTCTTGGAGAGCGTAGGCATCTACGAGGCGGACGCCTTGCGCGTGAGCATCGCCATCGCCGACGGCAAGGTATCGGCAGACAACATTTCAGCGGATGACCGCCTTGCGCTCAACCGCTATCTCAACAGCAGTACGGACAACGACCGCCTGACGGCGGACAACGTACAGGGACATCGGCTGAACCGTGCATTCGGTTTACTGGAACGTGTGTCGGAGTTTTGCGACAAGCAGCAACTGGTGACGGTAAACAGGGCATTGCTTTCCATTGCGGTAAACGCGGAGGACATCAACCGTGCCGTGTCAAGCCTTGACAAACGTCCGGCATCCGTACAACCGACACTGGCAAACACCGGAAATAACGGAGCTGGCAAGTAACCGTATGCAAAAAGTGGAAAGGCATTTGGCCTGCGTTCATACGACCTCTTTTTTCTTCCCTTCTTTCGGGATAAGACAATTCAGAGTATCGCATGAACAGCCGTTGCCCTTTTTCATCCGACATACGACTATGGGATGATGAAGCCGTGCAGGGTACAACAAAAAGATAAATTGGTATTTCCATACTGATTCCTGCACGGTTTTATTCTTTTCCAAGAGCAAAAATATCACACTTATAAAGACAAAGTTTTATGGACAAGGAAACATACAGATTCATGTACCCGGCAGGTATCGCATCCCTGTCATTAGTTTTTTCTCTGAAGGCATTGCAATGGCTGCACGATACAACGACAGATGATGACGGCAGGGAAACAGTAAACTTCATATTGTTTGGCGACCTGTTGGCGAGAATGGCACTTACAGCCGGAGAGGGCAAGGGCTTCAGAAGACCGCTCACGCTTTCCGCAGGTCAGGCGCAGTATTCCGAAGAACAGCTTTCTACGCAATGGAACATGGGCAGGAAGCGCATACGCAACTTGCTGGACGCACTCACGGACATGGGGCTTATCGACACCCACCGTTCAAGGGTAGCATCCTTGATGACCTTTCCGTGCATCCGTGGATGGAAAACAGCAGATGGTAGCCACACAGACAATACCTTTTTCCATGAACAGAGGGAAGAGTAAGAGCCGAAAGGCAGACGGGAAAACAGCCAAGCCGACAATGACAGGACAAAGAACACCCTTCCAGTTGTCCCGCAGTCCGGCAAAAAGCGGCATCCGTCCTTTGCTGAAAGTGGCAGACGGGCGGGAGGAGTGGCATGGAGCGATAGCGTTGAGTTTCGAGGTATGCCGGGGTATCACCGCCCTTCGGACAGCAACACCCCGACGCCCTCGCAACGTCCGGAAGGCCGTTGTCACTGCTGCTCGCAGGCTCGCACCATACTATTTTTAGATACCGTTTCACGATTATATCAATGACACCAGTTATATATGGAGCATAAAGACACATCCCAACAGGAATCCGGGCAGGAGAAGCCCGTTTTAAGGCGTGACAAGGTGGTGGTCACCAAGGTCACGGAACAGGAGCTTTCGCAGATTAAAGGCAAGGCGGAACAGTGCGGCATGACACGCAGCGACTTCATACGGGCAAGGGCACTCAATTACAGACCGAGGCGGCGACTTTCCAAGGGTGAGTTGGAGGGCTTGAAGCAACTTGCGGCTTGCAGAACGGATATGGTGAACTTCGCCAACGCCCTGCACGGGCTGAACGACAACGAGAAGATACGGTTTTTCCGCCATCAGCCTACCATGCTCGAATGGTACGAGAAAGTGGCAAAGGTCACAGACCGTGTCACCGACTTCTTGCAGTCCGCACAGACGGCGAACAGCTATCCGGCAGGAACAACAGACGAAGAAAACAAGGAGGACAGTCTATGATAGCCAAGGCAAAGGCGATAGCCCACGGCATAAGGGCGATGCTGTATGTGTCGGGGGAATCGAGGAACAAGAAACACCCGGAGAAGATAACCCGTATCTGTGACAACTTCATGCCGCAGGGCATGGACGCTTCGGGCATCTGGACGGAAATGAAGTTTGCGACCATGAACCACCCGAACATCAAGAACGATGTCATCCGCATAGAGATAAGCCCGGCAATGGAGCATACGGAGGAGTTCGCCTTGGATGACTGGCGGCAACTGTGGCGGGATTTCGCGGCAGCTTTCGACAATCAGGAAATTCTTGACAATGACGGCAAGGCCATTTCCGGCAAGACCAACATTTCGGGCAGCAAGTCCAGCGTGTGGCTGCATGAAGAGTCCAAGGGCGGCATACCACATCTCCACGCCGTTGTCTGCCGTGTGGACGAGGACGGGAACATCAACAACGACCACGCCATCCACCTTCGCGCACAACGGGCGGCTGAAAGGGTTGCCCGGCAAAGGGGCTGGACGACCGCCATGCACATACACGAGGGCAACATCCCCAAGGTCAGTTCCGACTGCATGGACGCTTTGCGTGAACTGTCCGAATGGTCCTGGGAGGGTTATGCGAAGATGCTTGCCTCTAAAGGCTACCAATTGTATCTCCGCAAAGACAAGAAAGACGTGATACGGGGTTATGTGCTTTGCAAGTGTGGTACAAGGTTCAAGGCTTCGGAACTTGGAAAGGGGCGTAACCTGACCGCTTCCCGTATCATGCAGACTTGGGAAAAGCTACATCCCGGACAACTCAAACAGGAAAGCCCGACAACGAAACAGCCTGTTGTAACGAAACCGAATCCGGCTATTCACAATGATGCCGTACAGAAACCACAGGCCAATGTCCTACGGAATAATCCGGTCTATGAGGACTACACGAAGTGGCAACCCGACCGCTTGCGCACGGAGTTTGAGCATGACGGGAAGAACTACGACCGCTATATCCCCGAAAAGGTACTTGACTGTTTGAACGATGAGTTTGACTACCGGGAACTGACCAACTGGCAGACTTTGCAGAACTTGGCAATGGCCTATTTTACGCTTGTCGCTTCTCCTTACGGGGAGGTTTCCGGCGGTGGCGGAGGCGGCTCACAGTCCGATCTCAAATGGGGACGCGACCCGGAGGAGGACGAGATTGAGTTTGCCCGCCGTTGTGCGCGTGAAGCCTCGCACAGGCTCGGCTTGCAGAAGAAATCAGGAATAAGACGCAGATGACAAATCAAAAAAATATAGACAATGAGACAACCCGATACATCCGCCCTGCGTGAGCGGCTTACCAATTATACACCCGAAGAGGAATTTGAACAGGATTAGCGGGAGCTTCGCGTACTGCTTGAGGAAATCGACTGCCGGACAGTTGAACTGCGCAACCTGATCAATAAAAATAGCACCACCAAGGAGGAACTGCACGGCATACACAACAGCCTGATGCACACCGCCAAACGTGAACGTGCCGCCTTCACCGTCCTGAACGCAGCCAAGGACAGTGCTGACAACATCGTGAGCGGCATCTGCAACGCCATTGTAAAGGCGGAACAACAAACCGTCATCCAAGCCCATGTCAGCAGGGACGAACTGGAAAAGATAAGCCAATGTTCAGCCAACCACATCAAGGCTGAAGAGGAACTTTTGGAAAGTCACAGAAATAGGATAGCCAAACACCTCCGCGACAACGAAGGCATTTGGCTATCCAACCGCTGGCTCATATTCATGTCAGTTGCACAAGTCGTCTGCTATCTCGCAGTAGTCGCATGGGCTTTGCTGAAAGGATAAGTAACTTAAGGCTCTTCCAAAATGTATCTGACAATGAGCTTGTACATTGCGTATAGCAATATGTTTTTTATACTTGAACAACCGAACAACTATTTATATTGCTTCTCGAAGTTGGAGAAAGCAGTATCAAGCGATTTGGTCAAAGAGGTTTTCGTATCATCGTCCAAGAAAGAGTATTTGATGGAGTTATACACGAATGTCTTGACCTCCCCGTAGGAAAATCCATATCTCATAACAAGAAGTGTGTACTGTTCCGTCAGGGAAGTACGCAGTATGCCGGGATCATCGGTGGAAATAATTATCGGTACTCCGGAATTAGTGTATAGCCGTACCGGATGTTCAGAGTCTTTGACTCCGAGAATAAACTCGTTGCTTGTTAGGTTTATTTCTATCGACACATTGTCTTTCTTCATTTGTTCAAGTATTCCGTTGGAACAAACCTCAAAAGGCAGGTCAACGCCATGTCCGATACGGTCCGGATGTGCATACAACAAAGCTCGATGGATATGATAGGTCAGATGTTCAGGTCGAATCAGTCCCATTGTCAGTTCTCCCGCATGGAGAGCCAGTTTGACATTCGGATAGCGGTTATTGATTGTACCAATCATAAACATATGTAACAGGTTATATGACATCGATTTTTCACCATTTTCAGCGGCAACCAAGTTGCATCCCACCATAGGCTTGCCTTTTCCACAAGCTTTTGCCACTACATATAGCTGAGCCAACACCATCAATGGCTCAAGACTTCTTACAGCATATCCCTGATAGCGGCACACCACGCTTGACGGGTCAGTATAGTCGCAATCTGTAAAAAGAGGTCATCTCATTGCTAAGGTTATCTATCTCGATTACTGTATTATAGTAATCCGTCACACATTGCTTTACGACATCATCTTTTTCCCATCTGTTGATTAGTTTATTATAGAGCTGGCATAATTCATTTGCATCAACAATGTTTTTTTGAATTGCAAAAGCCTTTATTTGCGCATCATATTCATCGTATTCTTCTCCTAAGAAACAATCTGTCGGTATTGACGGAGCAATCCCAATAAGTTCAAGATACTGCACATTCTCACGGCTTGCGCGCATTTTAAGTTCATGCGGAAGTCTTGCCAAATCTTCTGCCTCACTTGTAAGTGGTGCCAATAGTCCAAACTGCCCGAAGAAGTATTCATCCGGACCAAGTGGGTATTTATAAGGCTCAAAATTCCGTATGCTCCATTTATCTATTAACCACATTCTTGTCTTATGGAAATTATCCATGCCAACCTCCAGACGGACAACATCAATATCCATGGTTTTTCTTTAAATAGCTGTCTGGTTTTAAGGTCAACGAAAAGACCTTTGTTTACAGCCATCTCAAAAAATGTTTCTGCATAGGCAGAACCTGTCAGATGGTTATGAAGGTCTCCGCCCTTAGGCATAGAGGCAAAAAAACTGGCGTAGAGCTGAATGATTCCCCTTTATCGAATCAAAGTATTGTTCTATAGACATAATCTTATCAAAAAAGTTGTTACTATATATTATTGTTCACTGAAATATTTGGGGCTAAGCCCAAAATCCACATTAAAGCCTATTACAGTAAAAGCATCACATCTGTTTTGAGGCCTATGTTCTATGGCTCGTATTCTTCTATTTTATACCTATTGGAATTTAATTTCTGAAGATAGGCATCTTTCGAGCCTGCCGGGGCGTAGATGGTTGCATTGCTTTTAAAGGCAACCGTTCCGATGGTGTTAAGCGGCGTTGAACTCTTAAAATACACTGTTAACAAAGAATTATTGTATTGAAAAGCATAGTTGCCAATTTTATTCACACTTGCAGGTATGGTAAGCTCTGTAAAATTTCCGTATCGAAAAGCACCATCACCAATAGTGGTTACCGTTTCGGGCAGCGTAATGGAAGTAATTTGTGTAGAATAGAAGGCGTAATTTCCTATTGTTATTGTCCCTTTTGGAAGAACCAATGTCGTAAGCTCTGAGTCAACAACTACAGTACTGCCTATTACGCTGTAAATGAAATATTCAGGAATCTCTGTGATATTACAGTTCTCCATATCCAATGTGTTGATATCTTCGGGGTGGTCTATTATATAGTTCCCCAATATCGTAAGGTCATCACTACTCGGATTACCTTTGACAACAAGTTTGCCATTATTGATGGATTCAGAAATCATATCAACAGTGAGGGGTTCGCCCTCCTTGAGGTTGATCTCGGTAGTTGCTGTTCCTTCCTCATTCCATCCTGTTCCCCATTCCGTCACAGATATTCCGGAGATTGAGGCTGCGTCTTTGCCTACGGTCAAGGAGAGAGTATAGGCAGAACCTGCCTGCAGTCCCTCGGTGGTGAGATAAGCGGCGGGCTGGATGGCAAGGGTCTGACTTCCTACTACAATAGAGAAGAATGTGGCGTCGGCACTGTATTTACCTGCGGAGAGAACTGCCGTGAAGGAATGTTTGCCATTTCCTGACAGGTCTGACACCATATAGCCTTCAACTATGTTTCTATTTGATGTAACCGCCTCATCGCACTCTGTATCGGCTATATAGAATTTTGGAGTAGAGACTGCGGGAACTGTATTGCCATATTGGTTGTTGTAACCGCTGATATTTACCGTGACCTTAGCCAAACGATGCTCGAAAGCAAGTGAAATGAAGTTGTCAGCTGTTTGGACGCTTTTGACTGTTACCGTCATCCAGTCTGCCATTTGAAGTTTGTCAACGGAGTTCTGGACTTCAGGAAGATGAAACGAACTGTATGACACGTCATCACTGCCAATATTAGCGGGATAATAAGCCTAGAAAGTGTTCTCTCCGTCAACCCATACAATATATCCACTTCCAGTGGGTATCCACGTATTATCTTTGTATGTATAGACGGCTTTGTCCTTGCCTGTAACGGCACAGTTGGTGGTGTTGGTGATGTGGATGCAGTCTCCGGCATTCCATGTGTCGCCATTCCCCTCGGTGTTTGCCCTTGTCTGTATCTTGCCCACGGTGGCGTTCACAATCACGGCATCAGGGTCGTTGAGATATTCACGGTTGTCAAAATTGTCATCGTTCTGACAGGCGGCAAGGGCAGCGAGCGTCATTGTCGCAAATATATATCTTGTAGCTTTCATTGTTGTCATTCCATTTATTCAGTTTCCATGTTACCGGTGTTGTTCGAAGTCTGCCAGGCGTTGGCAGTGAACTCGCCCGAGGTCACCCTGTTGCGGCCTACCTTGAGGGTGAGCGTGGAGAATGTGCCCGAGGCAAATGTCAAGGCTTTAGGAGCAGTATATACATATTCCTTGCCGTCGCTTGTCTTTATCCTGACGGAGAATACATCGATTGTCTGCGGCACGAGGATGCACTCCCTGTTGAGGTTGTTGGGAGTCTGCATCATGGGAGATGCTCTGGTTCTGTGGGTCTCCGGTCATGTCCGTCAATGTTCCGTCAGCGCGGTTGGCATAAATACTCGTCTGGCAGCATTCGTCAACGGAAACACTCTCGAAAGTGATGCTCTCGTCAAGTTCGGTGCCTTTGGTGAGCACGACTTTTAGTTGCGACAGCTTATCTTGCAACGTGATGTTGATGGCTCCGTTGGCATCAGGGTTCTGGTTGGTGACATGGGCATAAAGCCTGTCGGAACCCTTCACAGCCTCGTCTGTAGTTTGGTTATGAAAGACGGAGCATTGAAATTGCTCGCTTGGATTATTAGCTCTGAATTCAGCGTATGTGTAATCTACCAATGTATAGGCGATAACCTCGGCATTGGGAGTTGAACTTTTCCATAGCAGGGGCGTTGTACCCATGTTGGCAGGAGTCCATGCGCCACCGGCAAAAGTCATGTGAACGTTGCCGTAGTTGTAGTTGCAGTTTACGGCAGCGTCAGTGCTGTAGTCCTTGCTTGGGTCTTGCTTGATAAACAGAATAAAGTCTGTTGGAAGGTCTGTGGCGCCATAGCCGGCACGCGAACTGATTTCTCCCACACTGAGATTAAACGCTATCGGCGTATCTGCCAGTTGCTCAAGGGCAGGAGCAGGAAGTTCCTCGCTGCCGGAACAGGATGCGAGTGTCATCGCAATGCCTGTGCTTAATAGTAATAACTTAAGTTTCGGATTTAGATAATCAGTTTTGAAAAGACATAAAAAAACTTTGAGTATTTCTGTATATCACAGGAATTTAGTAACTTATGCGAATCAGCAGTTGATAATCATATACCTTTTCGCTTGTTGAAATGTTATTATTCAGTTAATACTTTGATATGA
>OODU01000911.1_pt1 | contig 31518 bp, 26 predicted proteins | sample 1671171 | NCBI WGS metagenome assembly OODU01 (sample SAMN06348129, study PRJEB24527) | human gut metagenome | biome: human gut; feature: ankylosing spondylitis patient; material: feces | host: Homo sapiens | place: China | collected 2015-10
TCCTCATTCTGCTTTTCTTCTATGTCATAGTTAGCCCAGATTACGTATGGTGTTGAATACCACGTTGCAGTATCCTTAGCTGTAAAATGATCTATTTTCTTTCCAAAAATATTACTGTAAAAATCTGTGCTAAGAGGTGGCTGGTGATCTCCAAACATTACAATAATAGTTGGCTCATCCACTTTTTCAAAATATTTTGTCAACTCCTCGAAAGCTTCATCTGACTTCTTTGCCAATGTAACATACTGTTCTACTTCATCTGAGCTTAACATACTGTTTGTTACCTGAATGTCAGCATCTACAAAACCTCTATTTCCAACATAACCGCCGTGATTCTGAACTGTAACATTAAACAAATAAAACGGATCAGATGACTTGCTTCTTGCCTTTTCATAATCTTTTGTAATCTGTTCCATATCTGTTTTGTCAGAAATAAAGTTTCTTATAAACTCAGGTTTTTTGTAATATTCCATTGAATAGAAATGATTAAATCCTAAGCTGTTATATACATTCTCTCTGTTCCATCCGCTTCTCTTATATGGATGATATGAATTATTGCCCATATATCCCTGAGATACAAGAGTTCTTGTTAATGAAGGAACAACGCCCTTAACATAGTTGTTATATGGTACTGCTCTTGGTGCAAAAAACGCCAATGAATTTCCTGTTAAGAATTCAAATTCTGAGTTAGCAGTATTTGCCCCTTCAATCGACACATAAAGTTTACCCTTAATTGTATTTTTTGTAAGACTATGAATAAATGGCAAATAATCCTCTGATGTCTCAAAAGGCCCATCCACATTTAAATCTGCCAATGATTCATTCATGATTGCAATTACATTAGGCATTTTCTTTGTTTTTGCAGAATTTTTGTCTGTTGAATCTGACTTAAAATTCTTTGCTATTTTTTCAACGTCGTCTGTTGAGTATTCATCAGGTTTATTATTCTTAATATATTTCCATGATGTTGTAAATGACAACACACTGCCATTCTGAGCATATGTTAACTGTGGTTTCCACTGACTGTCAATAATGCCAGCATTTACTACTCCACTTGAATTAATATAGAAATTATATCCACCGATAACAATAGCAATAATAACTGCTACTGATACCAAACGTTTCTTTAATTTTAATCCTTTATAGCTCTTTAAGCTAAACATTGCTCCTGAGAATGCCACTAAAAAGCTTACTGCCCAAAGAACATATATATCAAATGAATACTCAAAACTATCTGCCACATTTAAAGCTGTTCCAATTGATAAAACATCTGCCGCAAGCACAGGTGTTCCCCGTTGGATGGCTTCGATAATCGGCAGTCCGAACCCCTCCGTATAACTACAGAAAGCCAGGAACTTCGCATGCTGATATAAGAAAGCAATCGCCTTATCATCCAGACCGGTAAAATGGAAAATCCTCTTTCCGTAATCAGGGTGGCTCTCCAGTTTCTGTTCAAACCCTTCCATATTCCAGCCCATATAGCCCGCCATAATGATATTATAGCCCATTTCTTTCAGGCCCTTATCGTATGCTTCCAGCAGGAGTTTGTGGTTTTTTCTCGGCTCTATGGTCCCTACCATGAGAATATATGGTCTGTCTTGTACTGCTTCAACAACATTTTTCGGTACCTGCTCCTCAGTGATGATCTCCTGTTTCGCAAAATCCGCTCCCAGCGGAACTACATGGCAAGGGGGCAAAGTTATCTTCAGTCGTTGCGTAAGCTTTTGGAGTTCGTCCACTGTTGCCTGTGCATTGACGATGATGTCGTCCGCATATTGCAGATGTGCGCCGATAAAATCCATGAAATTATATACTCCACGTTCCAGGCAATACTGCGGGTGGGTGATGGAGATAATATCATAAATATGTGCTATAATTCGCACACCCTGCTTTTTCAGAAGTGGCAAAAGCCAACTTCTTTTCACCCGGCACATCCAGGCGGCATCCAGATCGAAGAATACATCTCCTTCCGTCATGTCGGAAAGTTCTATGCGTTCTCTGGTGATCATTTTATTTTTCACACCCGTGCTGTGTCGGTAATATTGGCAGAATGCAGCATTATCAATTCTATGGTATACATTGTCTCTGGCATTGTAATGGAGCAGTACTACATTTTCCTGTTCTTTCTCAATTAACCTGATAGTGATCTCTCGAGTGACCCGCTGAATGCCTGTTACAAAGGTTGCCAGTGTTAGGACGCTGACGTCAATATATATTTTCATAGGAACACCTTTCTGATGACCTGCTGTACCGGGTCAGGCAATTTCTTGCCAAATTCCCTCAGATTCGATTTATCCGTCAGACCATACAGCAATCCTAGTGCCTTATACCGAAATCCTCTTTTTTGTTCAAAGTAGGGGTTGTCCGTCAGGCGAATATGGTTGATCGCCACCACGCTGGATTTTGCCAGACACTGCAACACCTCTTTTTGGAAGTCTTTCTCCGGCATATCATATTTTGTCGCCCAGAATGCCCTGGTTCTGTCATCCGGTAGCCTCTTCAATGCTGCCACATACATAGCTTCCATAAATTCTTCATTGGTCAACTGTATATATTTGGATACACAAATATCCTGTGGATGCGATCCGACATCACACAGGAAAGTATTTTTGTTATACGGGAACTCCTTACCGGAACGATTCATATTTTCATTTACAATATCATATATTTCTGCATATACAGATGTTGTCTGGTTCATTATACATGAAATCCCTCTCTATACGTGTAAGCCCTCTCTTTTTCTATAAGTTAAAAGCTTGTTATAGTATATAATGATATAAAAAATATAGCAAACAAAACTTAGCCTTCTCTAAAATACAGGATCTATAAATTCATAGGTATCAATCGGCAATCTGCCACCACTTTTCCTCAATAATTCATAGCCATCGTATTCTTCCAAGCCATATTTTTTTAATACCGTTTGAATATCTCTTCTCTTTCTATCTGGCAGGCGACTCGAAAAAACAGGAAAAAGTTCTTTGCTATAATATTCCTTTACCTCCGGAAATGCCTGAATCAATTTCCAGCCGTCCTCTAATGCCTGCTTATATTCATTAGAGTATTCAAACTTATATCCTTCTTTTCTGGTAAGTTTACCCACTTCATAATCTCTTCTATTAACAGGATTCTTCCAAATCAAATACAAAAAAGTATGTTCCATTTTTCACACTCCACTCACAATCCTGTTTTCCACTCTTTCCTGTCATTATCAACAATTTTGCAAAGCGTTTAGCTGTAACAATCTCTGATTCTACGAATAGACCTTGATTATTATACCACACACAAGCCGCATATACAAGGAACCTCTGATTTTCAGTCTTCGGTTTTCAGCCTTCAGTAAACACTTTTATGTATTTCGCCACGATACATTCCAAACTGTATCTTTCAAAAGGTTCTTTCTTCCCCTCTCTCTTCTGCGCCTCCATAAGCTTTTCATCCCACTCCTCCGGATCAAATGGATCCTTCACATAGACAGCCTTGCCTTCTGTAACTTCTCTGAGACAGGTACACTCTGTCATTACCACGTTTTTCCCTTTACGCATGGCTTCGATTGGCGGCATTCCAAAGCCTTCAAAGATACTGGGGAACAGGAAGACATCACAGTTCTCATACAGGCAATCTCTCTCTTCATCCGATACAAAGCCGGTAAACACCAGCATTTCCTTTATATCCAGACTGGTTACCATTTCCTGTATCTTAGTGTCGTTGCCTCCCACTCCGCTGAGGACAAGTTTCTCTTCCGTTTCACCTCTTTGTTTGCGCAGCTGCATCATTTTAAGAACCGTCGACAGATTTTTATGAGGTAGCATGGAGCTTACGCAGTAGAAATACTTTCCCTGTTTCAGGCCGAATTTTTCCGCCAGTTGGGAAAATGGTATCTCCGATTTTCTGCTCAGGATGGGATCATATATCGTTACCAGTTTATCTGCTGCAAAGGGATACTGTTTTGCAATATCTTCTTTCACAAAATCCGAGATTGCTATGATCTTATCCGACGTGCGGCAGGTCTTTCTCCATGCGTATTTTAAGAACAGCCTTTTGGCGGTGGAAAAATACTGGGGATAATGGAGAGCCTGAAGATCATGGATCACACTTACGTATGGAATTTTACTGTGCGTCGTAGGTTTGCTGTATACAGGGATCAGCATGACATCCACCCGTTCGCTTACCGCCGCATTATCAAGATGTAGGTTCTCCCACAGGATTCTTTTGGCCGGGTTTGCACAATCCATGGGGCACATATGCATTTTTACGCAAGTGTGTTCTGTATAATGTTGAAAACTTTCCGCATTGTCTCTGGCCACAAACAGAATATATTCGTGTTGTGGCGCATATTGGGTAAAACCATCCAGTAGATTCCGAACAACACTCTCTGTTCCTCCGCAGATTCCCACACGGACCCATAGCAGATCAATTCCTATTCTCATTTATCTTTCCCTTCTCACACTTGCAATATTTTCCTGTTGCATCTATCCAAGCAGGAACTTCGCTGCTTCGATAGCCACACATTCAATCATATACCACCTGCTGTACCCATTGATACGGTAGCAGTAGCGATAGCGATCCACGATCCGTTTCTTTGCGGCTTTAAAATCCTTGTGGTTGCTGGCGCCGCCCATATGAAAATTAGCCAGTACTTTGTCCACAGTGACGATCTCTTTCCCCAGTTTCCGCATCTGTAGGAAGAATCCGTAGTCGTCATGGATGCCCAGCTGGCGGAAGGGATAGGTCTTGTAGCATTCCGCCTTCACGAAGGTCGTGGGATGATTCCAGTCTCTAGAGGTCTGGAAACGCCTTGTTCTAGCTTTTTTAATAAACGTAGTCCCGTCCGCTTTATGCATACGGATATTGGCATACATGAGATCACAGCCTGTTTCACGGAATGTTTCTACCGCAGTCTGTACTGCCTCCGGTTCATACCAGTCATCACTGTTGATGATACCAATAATCTCTCCGGTTGCATTACGGATTCCTTTGTTCATACCGTCATAGATTCCACCATCCGGTTCGCTGAGGATATGATAAACAATTCCTTTTTCTTCCATAGCAGTGCGATAACTCTCTGCTATCTCTACAGTAGTATCTTTGCTCGCTCCATCAATAATCCAATATTCTATGTTAGAATACGTCTGTCCAAGTACAGATTCCAGCGTATGACGGATTGTTTTCTCGCTATTATAAGATACTGTGATAATGCTGACACAGGGATTTTTGCTTGGTTCATCCATTTTTATATACTCCTCTGTATGCTTTCTCTCAGGGCATACTTTTGATATCCCTGTACTGCGTGGCTCAATTCCATATCGATCGTCATACTGCCGAATGCCTTTTTTGCCATTTTACCCATTTTACCCGGGAAGAAAAATGCCAGCTTCACAAAAGGATTCAGCCAGGCCCAATGTGCCATCTTTTTCCTTTCGATATCTGAAATTTCAAATACCATATCTGCTGTACTCACATATTCCGGATTCTGCGGCAGGAAAACGCCTTCCCTGCAGTCCTCCACCAATAGTCTGAGAAATTCCGACAAATTCTCAATATAGAGCATACTGCGTTCATTTTGATACGTTGGAAAAGCAGGCAGGTTCTCTGCCAGTTTTTTCAGCATCTGAAAATTGCCCTTACTGCCGGAGCCGTAGATCATCGGCGGACGTATGATTGCCAGTTTTGTGTCATCTATCACAGCATCAAACAGTTGCGTCAAACGGTGTTCCGCCTGCCATTTACTGTCACCGTAGAAATTCGATGGATCAGGTTGCGTGTCCGCAGTAATCCTTACCGGTTTTCTGCTATTGCTGCTATCTCCATAGACAATAATACTACTGAAATAAACATATTGTTTCACCCGATCCGTAATCGCCTTTTGGGCAGCCTCACATGCCAGTTCGCAGTTTACCGTGTAGTATTCCTGCTTTTCTGCGTCGGATAATGTAGTAATATCTGCATGTGCTTTACCGGTAACATTGATCACGCTGTCATAATCTGCCCAGTCCATGCTTTTCCACGCATCTCCACGCAGGCTGACCGTATCCACAATATATTGTTCCGGATATTCTGTTGTCAGATACTTACGAAAAGAGGTGCCAATATAGCTATTGGCACCTAAAATCAATATTTTTTTCATTTTTCCTCGGAATTCTCCCTATTCTGCATACTTCCTGTTCCACCTTCCACGACACCGTCTTGTCGCAACACGCTTAAAAAAGTGCCAAAAAAGCACCGCAGATCCATACCCAATCCATATTTGGCAATATATTCCCCATCCAATTTTGCTTTTACCGGAATCTCCAGTTCATCTCTACCGTTGATCTGTGCCCAGCCGGTCAGTCCGGGAAGGACATCATTGGCACCATACTTATCTCTTTCTGCGATCAGATCATACTGGTTCCACAATGCAGGTCTGGGGCCTACAATGCTCATATCTCCCTTGAAGATATTAAAGATCTGAGGTAGTTCATCCAAGCTGGTCTTACGCAGGAATTTTCCTGTTCTGGTAATATATTGTTCCGGGTTGCTCAGCATATGTGTCGGCATATCCTTGGGAGTATCTGTACGCATGGTTCGGAATTTATAGATCATAAAATGCTTCTTATGAATTCCCACCCGTTTTTGTTTGAACAAAATAGATCCGGGAGAATCCAATTTGATCGCAATGCACAGCACAAGCAATAACGGAGACAATACAATGATCCCCACACCACTCAGTACAATATCAATTATGCGTTTGATAGGAGTATACATAATTTATTCCTCCGTCGGATGATACGTAGGTACGATTTTCATAACTTCTTTACGAATATCTCCGTCTTCATTGACAGCTTCCTGTTCCAACAGATCCAACTGTCTCCGGAATTCTTCTTCATCGAATTCAATGGGTTTTCCAATAAAGATCATTTTATTGGCAGTTTCCTTCAGGCCCTCTTCATTCATAAGAAGTTCTTCATACATCTTCTCTCCTGGGCGCAGTCCGGTGAATTTAATTTCAATATCTTCTCCCGGTTTATATCCGGATAATTTAATCAAATTCGTGGCCAGATCCAGAATCTTGACGGGTTCTCCCATATTCAGAACGAAGATCTCTCCTCCTTTGGCATACGCACCTGCCTGCAGTACCAGTGACACTGCTTCCGGTATGGTCATAAAATACCGGATGATATTAGGATCCGTCACCGTCACCGGTCCACCGGCTGCAATCTGTCTCTTAAACAGCGGAATGACGCTGCCATTGCTGCCAAGCACATTACCGAATCTTACTGCCACAAAATTCGTCTCTGTCATATGGTTCATCATCTGAATGACCATTTCACAGATTCTCTTGGAAGCTCCCATGATATTCGTGGGGTTCACTGCCTTATCCGTAGAAATCAGCACGAATTTCTTCACACCGCATCTGGCTGCTGCCTGCGCAGTTTTATAGGTGCCAAACACGTTATTTTTGATCGCTTCATTCGGGCTGGTCTCCATAAGCGGTACATGCTTATGCGCAGCCGCATGATAGACGATATCCGGATGATAGGTTTCAAATATTTTCTCTATGCGGGCAGTATTTCTTACGGATGCAATCAATACTACCTGATTCAGTTCAGGATATTTTCGTAGCAATTCCTGCTGGATTTCATAAACACTGTTCTCATAAATATCAAGGATAATCAATTGTTTCGGGTGATGTGCTGCAATCTGTCTGCACAACTCGCTTCCGATAGATCCTCCTCCACCGGTGACCAGAATCACCCTGTTGCGTACCGAATTCAGTACCTCCTCGGTATTGATCTGAATCGGATCTCTTCCCAGAAGATCCTCGATTTCTACTTCTTTCAGCTTAGATACCGATACATCTCCGTTGATCAGCTGGTAAATCCCGGGTAATGTACGAAGTTTACATCCTGTCTCCTTACAGATATCCAATATTTCCTTACGTACTTTATTGCTGGCGGAAGGAATTGCAAAAATAATCTCATCAATGCTGTACTGTCCCACCGCATCAGCGATTTTCTCTCTTCCGCCTACAATAGGCACACCTCTCAGGAACTTTCCGTGACAGCCGGGATTATCATCAATGATACATTTGATATTCATGGATACGAACTGACTGGATTCCGCTTCTTTCAGAATAGCGTTCGCCGCAGCGCCTCCTCCGATCAGCATGACATTATTGCCCGTCTTCTTCTGCGCAATCTCAGTGCGTTTCATGTTAATAATGCGTAGAATACGATAACTGAAACGGATACCACAGGTCATTGCAAACAGCAGGAACAAATAGATAATATAATAGCTCCTGGGCATTTTCTGGTTCGTAAGTTGGCAGAGTACAAATTGGGCAACTGATGCACAGCAGGTGGCAAACACAATATTCAGCATTTCTGTTGCACTTGCATAACGCCATACACTTTTATACAATTTCCAGATTACGAAAAACAATATCGTGAATCCAATATTAAACGGTAGAATATATTCGAACTTCGCCATATATTCTTTTGGTATCGCATTGAATTGAAAATCGAAGCGGATATAAATTGCTGCAAACGATGCTATCACTATGGACATGGTGTCCATAATCAGCAACGCAATAATTCTGTTAATCGGTATTTTCAAAAAATTATTTTTCATTTTCATATACTAATGTTTGTCTCCAACACAGGAATAAAAGTATCATGGTGAGAGCACTGCTGCCCCAGGAATACTCTAACATTCCAAATAAAAGAGGAACCAGCATAACAAAAATGCTGACTGCTGCCACTACCGGTCTCCCTTTTTGATAATAGCATTTTACTAATTTCACAATACTGACTAAGCACAAAATAATCAGACATACTGCGGCCGGTATGCCAAAGTCTGTTGCAAACTGCAAATAAATATTATGCGCATGCCCAATCCAGTAAGCATACGTCAATTGAAATCCCTGATCACTCTGTGTATGTCCTACGAAATTCAAATTGGCAAGATAGTGACTGTATATCGTCTTTCGTACCAGAAATGGATCTGTGTATTCTTCCTCTGTCTTTAAAACAGCCATTTCCTGCAGTTGTTCTTCCTGCGAGGCCGTTTCTTGCAGTTCTGCCGCAAATGCCTTTATTGTAAAAGGATCTGCGCCAAAAATCCCATCTGTGATTTCTGTCGTTCTTCCGACAGCAGTCTCTAACAGTTCATCTATATCTACATATTTCTCGGAATTCCATGGATCCCAGGAATGCACTTTGTCTTCGCTCCATTCCCCCCAGAACCACACCGGATGATGGAATACCGCCGGAAGATATCTTGTCATGCTAAATGTAAGCGGAAACATCACACCTACACACAATATCAAAAGCAGACCATTTCTGATATAATGCTTTTTTCGTTTTACACTCTGGTAGAATCCAAGGAATATCAGTCCTAATAGAAAGGAAACCATCCATGCGGTTCGTCCAATCGTCATAAAAAGAAAGGAATACACCACCCCGGCACCAAGCCAGTAATATACTCGCCAGAATTTATGCTTATTTTCCTTCGTCACATACAATATTTTCCCAAATACCGCTGCCAATACCTCCAGATAAAACAAGCCATTCAGATTGCAGTTATTGTAAATGCCTATATATCTTACCTGATCATAGGGTCGAAATACGCAACAATATCCCTGGAATGCAAAAAAAGCAAGGATAACGCCATTCATGATTCCCTGATACAGGTCCTCCTGCTCTTCTGCCGTAAAGTCCGCGAGATAAAAACAGCCAAACATGATAAAATAGCACAACGGCCATATATAATCACTTTTTGAAAAAATCATCAGGAGCATCATAACTGCCCACAGGCCAAGCATTCGTTTATTCAGCTTCGGATACTTTTTTTCTATCAATACGCTGATCACCGTATGAATCGCCACATAGCCAAATAATAATACATCAAGGCCGACCATCACACGTCCGTTAACATAATATGCTAAGGGCTGCCCTAAAGCAATAAAGAGAATTCCCACTGTAAGACCTATCACCGTCCAGATCACATACGGAATCTTGTGAGCCATCACTTCTTCCCATTTGTAGTGCGACATGATGATAACACCCATCAATACTCCCACCATATTTCGGAAAGTCTCTATAATCCCATCCAATCCAGAACCGGTCTTCGTTCTCTGGTCGATCAGACAGAACAGGAAAAAGCAGATGGTATATAATATCCGCTTCTTTGACCATATGCGGAATGACTTCCCTTTTATAGCAAATTCCATGTCATTATCCTCAATTCTGTTTCCTATTAGAATTTCTATATTTTCCTTTCTATTCTAATCAATTTAAGCTACAAGTACAAGCTTTTATTTATTATCATATAATTTCTTAAAAAAAAATGAAGGAGAGTCTACTTCCTCTTCCGTTTCTCCTATTGTTTCTAATTGCGATATATCATAGTTTGTAACTATTCAGAGCCATGCAAAGCTGGATTCTGCGAATAAAGGCACCGATATTCCACCGATGCCTTCCCTACAACGCAATATGTATCTTCTTCTCCACTATTTTCCGGGCCGCCTCTGCACAGTCCAATGTAATCTCCCGATTGTCTATATCGTAGATTTCAGCTCCAAGGATTTTGATGATTCCATTGTTGCCGGTATCTCCGGTTCACCCGTCTGAAAGCGGCATCTATTTTACCTGCGGCGCCTTTATCATCTGTAATTACGCAAAATTTTCCCTCTTCTTCCGGCAATTTCACAAGAACATGCAGGCATACCGCAAGCATTTCTTCCCCAAGGTTGTCTCCTGTTTCCTTATTTTTTCGCACCCCGGAGAAAAAACGCATGTAAAAGTCCTGCGTGTTTTTGCTTTTCTCTTCTACTATATTTCGAAGTCCCTCATCTTCAAGAAGTGTCTTTGCTATTGTACTTACCGGACTGTTGATCATCCGGATTGCCCAGATCAGGTAATTGTTTACCTGTTGTCTGGAAGAAAAGCAGCTCTCCATAATATCCTGCAATTATTCTCCCGTCATCCCGGCTACCACCGTCACAGATTCCTTCCCATAATACTCCGCGCAGGCCCAATTCACCCACACATAGCCATTCTCGGGCTGCAGATCGGTATACATGAGCAGTTCCACATAATTCAGCGGTTGGAACACCGGATTTTTTACGGAATCGTCCTTCAACACGGCGATCCGCTCTTCCCAACCGGCACCGTAGGCCTGTGCCCAGCCGTTTCTCCACATGCGGTAGGCACGGTAACTGGTGGTGCTCTGGACATTGCCGAACAGAACGACTGCTGCCAGAAGTGCCCCCGTCACTGCAAAATAACGCAGGAGGTATTTCTGTGCCAACAGGTCTGCCTTTTCACTCTTTTCCGCTTTCAGAACCCGCTTTGCGATCCAGCCACACCAGTACAGTACATTGGCCACCATCCACAACACATAAAAATACCACAGGATAGCTCCCTGCCTGCCGCCGCCCATGGTGCCATCCACATAGATCGTTGCAGTAGCCTGGGAGGCATATACCCCGAAGGTCAGCGCAGTAAACAGGCCGGGGAAGCGAAACTCATAGTTCATTTTTCTGACCGCTTTCCAGAAGAAAGGGATCAGCAGAACCAGTAACAGCAGGACCTTCAGATTCGTCCAGCTGATAATATTCAGAAAAGTTCTCTCCAGGGACAGCCAGATGGCCATCAAAGGGGAATTGGCTGTGTTGCCGCCAAAATTGCCGTTGAGTCTGGTGGCTGTCAGCGGAGAAGTCACACACATCAATACGCTGAGTGTCTCTAACAGTGTCACGATCCAGGTCCGGCGAAAAGCATCTTTACGGCAGATCAGGAATAAGATCTGCAGACAGATCAACAGGCACATGGTGGATACGCTGGTGGAAAAATTGTTACCACCCACCAGAATCGCCAGCAGGCAGGCCAGCACGGTAAGCACGACCCGCTTTGCCTTGCCGGTCTCGCGAAGCGCAATTTCCAGATACAGTGTCAGCAGGACCAGTGACAAGCTATACACAAAAGTGTAATTCACCGAACCGTTATACCAATAAAAGCTTTCCTCCGGATAGGGGCAGTAAAGCACCTGGAGAATTGCCATGGGAATACCGATGGGCAGGATCAGCCAGCGGTTCTCCTTTGCCTGGCCCGCAATGCATTCTCTGAGCAGCAGGAACTGGGACAGGATCACGGAACCGATCATCAGATAGGGGGTGATCCGGTAAAAATGTTCTCCAAATGCCGCAGGCTGCAAAGCCGACAGAATCAGTATGGAAAATCTGGCTTCCCACACATTTTGTGCCAATGTCTGGTATATCGCATGAAATACACCGGCGATTCCTTCTCCGGCCTGCATTGCCCGGTACATATATTTTCCGAAAGACCAGTCATCTGCAGAGGGATAATCGTATTTTGCGATCGTAAACAGCGGCCACAGGATCACCGCCAGTGCCAGGATCCACGCGATGTGGATCAATATCATTTTCTTTCGTTCTGTCAGTTTCATTGGTATAAAATATCCTTTCTTACAATAGATCCGGTGTCCAGTCCATATCTACATCACTTCCGCCGCTGTCTCCACCGGAACTGCCGCTGTCACTGCTTCCGCTATCGTTGCTGCCAGAATCACTACTGCCGGAATCACTGCTGCCGCTGTCATCATCGTCGTCATCGTCATCATCCTGCGCAGGTTCCGGGGTCGGAGCCGGTGTGGGCGCAGGGGTCGGAGTGACTGCAGGCTTTGTCGCAGCAGGTTTGGTCGTTGGCTTTGGCGTGGTGCCGGGATTCTGGGTGGCTGCAGGTTTCTGAATACTTCCACCGGTCTTGTCTCCCGACACGGTTCCGCTGCCGGTGATCGTCTGCCCATCGTTACCGGCTGTACTGTTGCCATCTGCACTGCCGGTGATTTTGCCGGTAATGCTTCCTGTGATGCTTCCGGATGCAGTGGTATCATGGTTTTCTTCATAAGCCGCAAAAGGATCCTGTTTTGCCATTTCTCTGACCGCACCGGCGCTGACCCAGTATTTTCCGTCAAACCATTGTACTTCTCCGTCAAAAATACGGATCTGCGGGGTATCACTGTCTATGGCACCCGTGGTGTTGTCCGCTGCGTTGCCTTTCTCTCCGCCGTCCGTGGCGGCACCGGTTCCCTCTGCTGTATTTGCATTGTCCTCTGCTGTCATATCTTCTGTCACCTCATAGGACGTGTATTCCGGACGGGTCTCCAGTCCTATCATTTCCCCGCAAAAACGATACTCCTCTGCGGTAATATCCCCGCCGATTCCCTGCCACAGGCAGTTCTCACCGGTAGCATCATAGGCATAGAGGATCAGATCCGTATAATCTGTTCCCTCCAGCAGTTTTTTCTTGATTTCTTCGGAGGGCTGCTCTGTCAGGATCTTTCCTTCGGAATCAAAACTTCCCGTGTAAGTGATATATTCCATACCCTCCCGGTTGCTCCAGAGGGAATAGACATCCAGCGCACCTTCTCCGGTATGGACATCACAGGTATAGTCTCCCGTGAGCACACCGCCCTGCATGGTTCCCTGTTCATGGGTAATGCTCCCGGTAGCGCTGTCCACGCTCCAGGCTTCGAAGGTACCGTTCCAGTCCTTCATGGTTTCCGGTGTATCTGCCAGAGGCGCTGTTGTATCCGAAATCTCTGTCGTTGTATTTTCCCGGGCTCTGGCTTCTGTGGTTCCCGTTTCCTGTGTGGCATCGGGATTCTCAGTTTCTGCCGGATCCGCGATGTTCTCGTCCGCACCGGCCGCTGTCACTGTTACCAGCCGGATCGTTGCACCCTCCTGGCTCAGGAATCGTTTCGTGTCGTTTCCGGTATACCACACCCTGGAGAAGCATTGTCCCTCTTCCGTATAGCCGGTCTGTACATAAAGCAGAGGCTGACTGTCTCTTTCCAGATAGTAGTTTCGCTGTCCCTCTTTCAGTTTGGGCATCATGGTGGTGAACCAGTCCTCGCTGTCGATGAGATTCACGCTCTCACTCAGATACTCGGTCAGCTCCAGATCATTTTGCATTTCCTGTGCACGGCTGCGGATCCCCTCTGTCTCTTCCTCCAGATTCACGCTGATCTCCTGTAGAGCAGCAAATGCTTCCTCATCCGCATAGAGCCGGTAATCCTGTTCCAGCATATCCCGCTGTTTGCGGATGTATCCCGCTCTGTTGTAGGCATCGGCCAATGTCAGATAATCCTCCTGGGTAAACTCTCCTTTATTATATTTTGTCTCCAGATTGAGAATCTCCAGCTCCAGCTCTGAGAGCATCGGCTGTGCCTCTACGGGAGTCACGGCATCCTTCGCATTTTCATCACTGCCATCTCCGCAGGCCGTCAGGGATGTTACCAGAACAGCGCTCATGGCCAGTGCCAGAAATCTTGTTGCTTTTCTTTTCATCTTTTTGTCCTATCTTCTATATTCTATGATGTCGAGACCAAATGCTCTCGACCTTGATACCTGAGAATCATTCCGTGCTGTACGTTTCCACTATCCTGCCCGATATTCGCATATCATTCCTGTGCATCACTGATGAGCTTCCGCAGGAAAGCATCCGCCTCCGAGCCCTGTGCATAGGTTCCCATGTTCAGGACCTGCTGTGCCAGAGCATAGATGCTGCGGGCCTGCACCGGACCGTAAATGGTAATGTCCTTGCCATCCTTGTTCAAGATGATGTATCCGCGGAATGCATATTCCACCTTATACTGGTTCGCCGGAAGGCCGACCAGTACGGAAGTGAACCGGTATCTGCCACTCACGGTCTCATAAATACTATCCTGATGGGTGCCGTTGGCATTCGTACCGAAAGCCAGTCCGCTAATGACTTTTTCGCCGCCTTTGATCATGGGATAGCTTGTCCGGTTGGCATTGTTCATGACCAGTGTTCCGTATTCCTTGAGATGATAGCCGTTCACACCATTTCCCAGCAGTTGTGCTCTGAGGTCCGTACTGATACCGGTCTTAAAGCGGATTCCCGCTTTTCCGGTAATCCGGATGGAAAATCCATGGTAGGTCAGCAGATCCGTAAGTCCCGGCTGTTCTGTGGCCACATAGGCATTGTTACGATATTCCAGGGTCCAGACATACATGCCGATAGGCGCTCCGTTCTCATTATACCGGTACACGACCGCCGACTGGGCATTTCCGTTCGGCAGTTTGACGATACGGCGGTTATTCCGCACCTGTGGTGTATAGGCAATACCGTCCACGTAGATCGTGGAAGCATCGTAACCCGACGGTACCTGCAATACCACATTGGTAGAGGAAGTCGGCATCGGGCAGGGGCTGGCCGGCATATTTTCATAGACCGGAATCTTGAAGACAAAGGTATTCTCCAGTGCTCCCGCACTTTCATACAGTTTCTTCATGCTCAGTGCCTCACTGGTGGGTGCTGAGATGTTCTGCATATACTGATGGGTATATACCGGATTGCTGGCAGTGGGGGATACATTGAATTTCTGTAAATACAGGGTATCCTGGCCCTTACGTATGTAGCTTGCGGAGATTACTTCCGCTCCTCCAAGGATCGAGTAGTAGGCTCCATGCCAGTCATGATCTTTGGCATAATTCAATCCATTGCGGATCACTTCTTCATTGGTACTGCCGGAAGCTCCCACATTGAAATAATTGTAATAATGTTCATAACCGGGATAGGTGCCGGAGATCAGCGGGGATGTCCCCTCTCCCTGCTCCTGCAGTACTCTGGCTGCCAGATGGAACGGGCTGACCTGCCGGTTCTCCTCCGCACCGATGGACCAGAAAATATGGTAGAATTTCATTGAGGTCTCCGGTGCGTTCTGACTGCTGTTCATGAAGGTTCCCTCGAGGAAATTCTTTACCGCTTCTTCCGTATGATAGCTTGCGTTGTAGGTCAGCTGTTCAAACTGGAAAATGGCATTCTCCTGCAGGGAATTTCTGGGATCCATGTATAATTTCAGTACATCTTCCGAAGCGAAATACCAGTTGGGGCTGTGCTGTCCTTCCTTGCAATAATCCCCGTAACTCTTATAGACCAGACTTTTTCCGCCCTGCAGTTCGTTGTTGACTGCGGTCTGGAAATCCAGTCCGGTATTCTGTCGTACAAAAGTCCAGTTGGGATGTTTCTGTTTCAAAGCCTGCAATGCCTGCCGGTAGCTCTCCGGAAACTGCTCGATGTCCGCATAGACACCGGTGGCATTTTCCTCTGCCAGCATAACCGCCGCTCCGGGATTCATGCCGTACAGTTCTTCCCATTCCAGAAAACGTTCATCCGAGCATGCCAGATAATCCCGGGGGATATATCCCTCGTAGACCTTGCCCTTTACCTCGGCGGATACTTTTTCCCAGACCTGATAATCTTCATCCACCGTCACATCCCGGATCTCCACCATCTGTCCACTGGGCACGGTGACCACTTTTGTGCTGTCTTCCGACGCTTCCGCACGGATCGTCAGATCATCGCACAGATAGACCAGTGCCATGACTTCCCGGTCTTCTACGATATTCTGCAAAGCCCCTCGTGCTTCTTCGATCCATGCCTGATCTTCTTCATCCAATGCATGCGTCTGATAGGTATTTCCCTCGTAGGTGAATATAAATGCCGCCAGGAGAATTGCTCCCAGAAATGCCAATTTTCTCTTCATGTAACGTGACTCATTCCTTATTCTATGGTTGCTGTGTTGCCCGTTCTATCCTGCCTCTACATCGGGCATCACTCTATGTGCTTCAGTTTCTTATGCAGTACCCGGATTCCCTTCGGTGCAATGGCAAACAGTGTATGATAACACTTGTTCTTTTTGGTAAGCCAGGGATTTTTCATGGCTCTCCACCAGCCGTGGCGCAAATCGCGTACCACCCTGCGGTAGAATGCGTTGTCCCCGGTCATCTGTGCAATAGGGATGTGCAGCAGATAATCCAGCCGCTGGAAAATACCGAACCGGAATGCGATTTCCGACAGCTCCGGATATTTTCTATCCACCAGCGCAAGCACCATGTCCGCATTGTCGATATTGTCGGCGAATACTCTGGAGAACCGGTTCTTGTCTCTGGTATTGCTGTCCGGACGATAAAATACATGATACGCCTGTCCTGGAATGCATGCAATCCCCGGAACTGCACTTTCCTCCCGGGTCAGCATTTTTACTAATAAATGAAAATCTTCATTCAGTGCCCCCACCGGAAATTGTTCTATGGTAAACAGGTCCTTCCGCAAAAGCTTGGTACAGAAGGAGCAGTCTCCGCGGTGCATCAGAAGTTCCTTCAGAAAACCTTCTGCCGGGATCACCTGTTCCGTTGCCACCGGCTCGCAGATATTCGGTAAAATATTGCCGTCTTTGTCGATTTCATCTCTGCCGACCTGCGCTACGGGCATTCCGGTCTTTTCGATTGCCCCGTACAGCCGCTCATACATATCCGCATCCACGTAGTCATCGCTGTCCACAAAGCCCACATATTCTCCCCCGGCCTGCTGTAATCCGAAATTCCGGGCGGAAGAAGGCCCGCCGTTCTTTTTATGGAAGACGCGGATTCTCTCATCCTCCGTTGCCAGCCGGTCACATAATGCCGGTGTCTCATCCGTGGAACCGTCATCGATCAGCAGGATCTCCAGATTTTCGTAAGTCTGTGTCCGCAGGCTTTCCACGCAGCGGGGCAGATACGGTATGATATTGTACACCGGCACGATCACGCTGATCAGCGGTTGCTTGGTTACACTACTGTTCACTGTTTATTCTCCTATACATAGACCGCTCCGGGATCACAGGGGCCGGAGAGCAGGGGCCGTCATTCCATAATTGTGGAATCACCGGGGCAGGTGTTGTGATGTCCTGCATCACATCCTGGCCGGCATCCGGCATTTCCTGTTCTTCTGACATTTCTGGCAAGAACTTCATTTTCCGGCACAGTTCGATCAATCTTTCCGCAGCCGTCCGGGCATTCCATTCCCCGACAATGGTCTGCTGTGCGTTTTCTCCCAGTCTGCGGCACTCTCCGGGATCCCTGAGAAGCCGTTCCACGGTCCGAAATAATTCCTGTTCCTCACCGTCCCGGTACATACTGCCGTTTTCTCCCTGACGGATCAGCCAGGGAGCCGCTCCGATCATATGATCTGCCACCACAGCACAGCCGCTGTTCATGGCTTCATTCACCACTGCCCCCCAGCCTTCTTTGCGGTCACTGGTGACCAGATAGATTTCTGACTTTTCCATGGCCGCCCGGACTTCTTCCGGGCCTTGAAAACCGGGAAAGGTGATCACGTCGGTCACTCCGAGTTCCTCTGCCAGGCGATGCGTCTCTTCCTCCAGTTCCCCTCCGCCGATCATGGTAATATGAAACGTATTTTCTTCCAGATGTTCTTTTAAATAAGATGCTGTTTTCACCACCAGCTCCGGATGCTTCCAGTCGATCATCCGGGCCGCCCACAGAATACTGCCCGGTTCTTTGTGATCGAAGGGCTGCCCTGCCTCGTAATGCCTGGTCTCCGGGAAATAGCCGAAGCGCAGCATTTTGCCGGGGTAGGCATGGATCAGGTGATAATCGCAAGGCACATAGGCTCCTGCGCACAGGAAATACACCGGTGCCTTACGGTATCTGGTGTGATCCTTGTATTTTTGCAACAGGCCTCTCGGAGAAACAGCCTTCCATTGCCCTTCCTTATATAAGCGTTCATTATAACGGAAGATCGGTTTTCCGGCAGTCAGTCTCTCCTGAATATAGCTTTCGTCATCGCATCCGCCGAAGATCACCACATCCGCGGTAAGCAATAGTTTCTCAAAATCTTCCGCATTTGTGACGGCGTTGCTGTTCGACTCAGAGCCGGGCGTTTTCTCCACCCCAGACTTATGTGCACACGAATTCTTCGCAGCGTAGCGCACGTAGGGACGTTCCTCGGCCTGCCAGCCCATCTTCACCCGCTCTTCTTCCATGGGCTGTGTCTGCAGGAAACAGAAATCTCCCTCCAGCAATTCATACAGAGCATCACAGAAGGGCAGCTGATGATGATTAAAATAGTTTGAGACAAATATCAGCTTCATTCCTTCCTCCCTGCTATGTTTGCATAGATTTCCTGCAATTTTGCGAAATTCTGCTCTTTATCATGGGTTTTTCTTGCATGTTCTCTTGCATTTTTTGAGTATTCCAGCGTTTTCTCCGGAGAACTCCACATTTCGATAATAGAATTTGCCATGGAATTTACAATATTTTCCAATTCTTCTGTTTTTGTCGTTTTATAATTTCGCATGTTATTTTTACTTTCAGAAGCATCTGACGCATATTTGTCATTTTCAGCCACTTCCGACAGCTGATGTCCCCGGCACCACAGGCCGTCCCTTCCGCCATCAAACAGGCTGGGGATTCCCCCTACCTCCGTGCTGATGCAGGGAACTCCCAGAAGCATGGCCTCTCCCAGGGAATTCGGTGAATTTTCCAGAGAGGAACAACACAGGAACAGCTGACTTTTCAGAAATCTTTCCTTCATTTCTTCTCCGGTCAGTTTTCCGAGGAAGTGTACCCTGTCCTCCAGCTGTCCTTCCCGGATCAGTCTGCGCAGGTAACGGCCATATGCCGATATTTTCAGCTTTTCCTTCGGCGTCCGGTATGCCGTCAGATCATTTCCTGCCACATACACCTGTACCCGGCGATATTTCTCCCGGATCTGTGGCAAGGCCTGCAGCAGATAGTGCAGTCCTTTCAGAGGATAATCCGCCTGACTGACGAAAATGGAATAGGGTTCACAGTGCTCCGGCTGCCATTGTCCTTCATAAAAGGAAGCCCGCAGGGTCTCATTCATCGTATAATAATGTGCCTTGGGATTCCACGCGGTAGTCACTGCCCTGTCCCAGGCGGTTCTTCCGGTGATATTGCCGGCAAGTCCTATTGCTTCCCTCTCCATTACACCTCTGCGGGCAAATTTTTCCTGCTGGCTGCGCAGGGTATCCTTCTTCACCAGATCCCGGAAAGTGGTCTTGTGGATCTCCGATTCCGGCATATCGGCAAAATATGCCTCCGCACACAACGTACAGATTCCCTGAATTCCCACCAGTATCTTCTCCTTGTGGGGAAACACCCGGCATACTGCCAGTGTGTGTGGATATTCCGTGCCGAAACAGTGGATCACATCCGGTGAAAAGTCTTCCGTGATCCGATGCAGTTCTTCTTCCAGCAACGGCTGATATCTGTCGGGGTGTACGGTGTCTTCGTGGAATCCATAACACGTAATATTATATATTTCAGCATCTGTATTTGTCTGTAAATGCTCCCGGTCTTCTTTTTCCCGTGGCATTGCTATCTGCAGTCTCCAGGGCACCTCCGTATCTGCCGGCACCGGGAATGCCACAGCCAGCTCCAGGTCACTGGAATTCTCCGCGGCTACCTGCTCCAACAGACCGGACAGCCAGCCCTCTTTATTCGAAGCTTCTTTATGCAATGCTTCGGCTATGACCGGAAGCATGATATTGCAGACCCACAGCACTTTCATAAATTAAATCCTCTTTTAATTAAAGATCCAGTTTAGATACGGAAGCAGCCGTATCTCCACATCATACATTCCCCGCAACAGCATTACGAAATACAATAGATATGCTACAACAACACCAATAATACACAGGATTCGGAACCATCCCTTTCTGGCATCCTTCAGCACACCCGGAATCAGGAAAATCTGGCTTTGGATCAGGTAATATGCCACTCGGGATACTTCCGGGATAAAGGAGCCGCAGGAATAGAGCACCAGTCCCGCCAGATTCAGGTAGAAGTAATAACGGTTTCTGCGATTTTCCTGAGCGCTGTCCTTCCAATAGATCAGGCACAGTATCAGCACTGCCAGGCATTTGGCGATGTTGACATAGGATAACTGTCCGTTGTCGAACATGGAATCCTTGTAATAGGGATAGAACCGGAAGATAATATTCCGGTACACATCCTGTCCGAAGATCAGAGATAAAATCAGTAATACGCCAACCGCATAGTGCCACTTTTTCAGCCGGATCCGGGACAAGAGATCTATCACAATATATGCCGGGATGACCAGCAGTACCGATTTGTGGATCGTACAGCCCAGCAGCACCCAGAGAAGAAACTTCCCATATTCTCCCCGCAGCACATATTTCTGCGCATACATGGCCAGTGCCAGTGCGAAATAGTAACGTACCGAATTCATACTATTAAAGTAAAATCCCTGTGTCAATAACAGGAACAGGGAAAATACATACCAGTCCGCCTGATCATGCAGTGCCTTCAGGAAAAAGAAGACTGTAATCAGGGAAAAGAAGCCAAAGATCGGAAGATAAGATCCCTCTCCGAAAATCAGATGGAAAAATTTCACCAGATACACAAAACCGGTTTCGTAGGAGACATGCCTTCCCTGATCGATCAGCTGAAATTTCAGCCAGTAGACCCAGTAATCACCGCCCACAGCAATGCGGCAGGCAGAAACTCCGGCCAGGAGACAGAAGATGGCGAATTCCGCCACAGCATTGCACGCCTGCTGTCTGTCCGGCCCGGCCGCCATCAGATCCCCGGAGGTATTTCCACGAAAGGAGCGTCTGCCGGACAGATATTCTGTCGTATAGTCACGATTTTTTACCAGAAAACCGAATGTTACGGTAACAGCTGTCAATATGATATACACCAGTGCGCTATTCTCCATGTGGAACCTCCTTTCTTTATGGCCTTTTTTCCAAAAAGCAAGCTATCGTCCTCCTGCCTCCCGGATGCCGTCACGCATCCACTGTCTGGCCTGCTGCAGGCTTACCTCTGTGCACAGCGTACCCTTATGAGCATACAAAAACCGCAGTGCCAGCGGCCATTCCAGCCATCCATACAGATAATGATACAGTACTCCTCTGTCATGGAAAAATTTTTCATTATAGCCATGAAACCAGGTGGATTCCCCGGCTTCCTCTCTGCCGATGGTCACCGGTGCGGTATATACACGGCAGCCTTTTTTAATAAACTCTGTCAAAAACAGGCTGTCTTCTCCATTGCTGTATTTTGCACCGCCGCCAAACAACAGGGAAAACGTGATTCCCGATCGCAGCAGGCTCTCTCTGCGTACAGCAAAACTGACTGCGCCATACCGCCCGCAATTATACCAACGTACCGGTTTCCGTTCCGTAATATGGTAGGTGCGGCGTTCTTCCTCCACCTCAATATTGAAAATGATCATATCGGCCCGGGGATTCCGTTCAAACTCCGCAAGAACAGCCGCCTCATAACCATCTTCATACACAATATCCGCATCCGAAAAAAGGCAGATGTCTCCTTCCGCCCGAAGGATGGCCTCATTGCGGCTTCTGCCGATGCCACGATCGGGAAAACTGCAGAAACGGATTCTTCCGTTCCCCGGAGATATCTGCATTTCCTCCTGCCCCAGCCGGTCGCACTGATTGATGATCACCGCATCCGATTGCAGGTTCATATGTTGTACGGTCTCCGGAAGAGAAGCATTCATTACCGATGCCAGAACTTCTACCTTCATGCCTGCTCTCCTCCGTGTTCTGTATTCTGTGTCTGCATGGCTCCCGGCAGAAAATAATAGCTGCGGATCAGCTGTTCATCCGCATTCCACAGGAAGGCTCCGTCCACAGAGCAGTCCTGGGTATGCAGATACTCTAATACCGCTTCCAGTCTCTTTCCTACCCGTTCTCCGGCCGGCACCGCCAGCAGAAATGCATCTGCCTTACGAAGTGTCTCTCCACTCTCCGGGCATAACAACGGACTGGGAACCGCTACATATTCCACCGGTATTCCCTTCCGGATCTTACCTGTCTTAGCCAGCTTCTGCAAATTCTCCACGACTTCCTTCGGATCCGCTTCCGGCAGTGCCACACATACTGCCACACGGCAGATTTCCGCATTTTCGGACTCCTTTGCCTGCTTTTTATCGTACACTTTCTCCAGCGTATACATCAGATTTTCCGCAAATCCCACACTGCGCACCGTTCCCAGACTGTTCAGTCCGTAGCGTCTGCGAAGTGTTGCCGGCAGCCAGATGCTGTCCTGCGAGATCTCCACCAGCAAAAAGAGGACTACTGCAAAAAACAGAGACAATACCGCCGCCAGAATGACTGCCCGCACCGGGCGCACATCCGGTACCACGACTTCTGCAAAATCTCCGTGATCCAGCACTTTGATCCGGTCGATCTCCACGATACTCTCTGCAAATTCGTCACACATGGTATCCTCCACTGCATGGGCCAGAGCAATACTCATCTCCGGATCCTGAGTTGCCGCCTGTGTCACCGGAACACTGAAATCCGAGGGAAGTGTTGCCGAGAGGTCTGCGATCCACTGATCTCTGCCCAGAGACAGTGCTTCCGAAGCTCCATTGTCTCCCCGTTCCACAGCCTCCTGCAGATGCTTCTCCACACCATCCAGGAATTCTCCCGTATGGATCATGGTGTTCCATGTAGCCTCGTTAATGTAGTACGCACCCGCCGCATTGGGGTTCTCTTTATATTCTACCTTATAAGTGGAAGAAGCCGCATACCCTGGATCGGGCTGCAGCACCACATTTTTTACATAATAACCGCCACCGAACAGTAATGTTCCCACTACTGTCACAGCCAGTATTTTCCACAGATTGCGGCATAGCCGCAGACACATAAGTCTCAGGTCGAAGGGCTCTTTTCCGTAGCTTACTTCCATGCGTCTACCTCCTGCCTTCTCAGTCGTCATCCTTCTCGGCACGACCATCGTAGGTTGCCTTGAAAGCCGTTACCTGTTCGCTCTCCACACCCTCGGTACTGTCCGGCCAGAACAATACCTTCAGTGTCAGAAGCATCAATTTAAGATCCAGCCACACAGAATAATTCTCGATATATGTTAAATCCAGTTTTAATTTATCATACGGAGAAGTATTGTACTTTCCGTATACCTGTGCGAAACCGGCCAGTCCCGCTTTCACCTTCATACGGAATGCGAACTCCGGCATGACTTCCATGTACTGTGCAATAATCTCCGGGCGCTCCGGTCTGGGGCCGATGAAAGACATATCTCCCCGCAGAATATTGATCAGCTGGGGCAGTTCATCCAGCCGGCATTTGCGGATCACCTTACCCACGGGAGTGATACGCTTATCCCCTTTCTGTGCCAGACGTGCCACGCCGTCCTTCTCGGCATCAGTGCGCATACTGCGGAACTTCATAATATAGAATTCCCTCTGTCCGGTGGTGCAGCGCACCTGCTTGTACAATACAGGTCCGCCGTCATAAAGCTTGATGGCAAGCGCTGTCAGAAGCATCAGCGGTGAAGTCACCACCAACAGGATCAACGAGCAGATCACATCGATAGATCGCTTGATGAACCGCTGCTCCATGCTCAGGGAGTACTCTCTGGTCAGCAGGATAGGCGTGTCAAATACATGCAGTTCCTCGGAGCCAACTAAAATAACATCTGATATTTTAGGCATGACATAGACACGGATGGAATGGGCATAGCAGAATTTCAGAATAATATTACGATCCTTTTCATTAATATCCCAGATTACTACCGCATTGATCTCACCGTTCCGGTAATTGTCCAGAATCTCCCGACACAGTTCTGTCGTACCTTTTTTAATGTGCTCACATTTTGTGATCTTATATTTGTCCTTACGGCTTTCAAATTTGTTGACAATGTCTTCGATGGGACGATCACCGTGGATCAGCAAAAGCTCTCTGGGCGGGAATGCTGTACGATAGATCTTGTTGGCAATATTGGCATAGATGATCACCGCTATGATCTGTAAAAATACCATCAACAGGAACATATCCGCCGGAAAAATGCTACGGGCCATCATACACAGTTCCGCATAGATCAGCACATCCGCCATCAGGGTTGCAAACACCTGGGAGAAAATAATCTCCGTGTTTTTCATGTATCCCAGACGCATGCCGCCGTAGGTCACGGAGAAAAATATCAGGATTGCACTGTAGATACCGTTTTCCAGCAGAAAGCCACGATACCAGATCTTCTGCAGGGGATCTACCAGCTGGAACTGGAAATGGAACTGCCACATGTAGGCAAACAGGCTGATCTCCAGCAACAGACAGATCATCGACAACCCTATATTGATCAGACGCTTAAAGGATTCCCTTTTCCGCAGTCGGTTTTCATAATAATTACCGTTTGTATTCAAAACAAACTCCTCCTATACTCTGCGTTTTACGGCGCGTACCGCCCAGAAGCAGAAATGCCAGGCACTGTTCGGCACTGACATGCCTTCCGCCTTACGGTACAGATTCCAGATCCTCCGCAAAGCTTCCAGCTTATTCGATGACAGGGATTTCCCTGCTCTCCGATATTTTACCAAATTTTGATCCAAACCACAAGCTACATAACCCTCCCGCAGTATTCTCCACCACAGAGCAGTGTCCTCACTCTTGATCTGGGGCATCTGCAGTTGTTCTTTCGACAGCTGTTCCATATCGAACATCACGGTACTGGTAAAGATTGTGGTATTTTTCAAAGCTTCTTTATAAGTAATCGTGGCCGGCACACGGACAATCTTTCCGGTGCCCTTGCCATTCTCATCGGCGAATTCATAGCCGGTAAACACAAAGGCTGCCTGTTTCTCTTTCAGAAAAGCCAGCTCTTTTTCCAGCTTGTCCGGTGTCCACAGGTCATCTGCATCCAGATAGGCCAGATACCGGCCTTTTGCTTCGTTGACTCCCAGATTACGTGCTCTCGCCGCCCCCAGATTCGTAGAGTAAGTCAGCATGCGGATTCTCGTATCTCCGGTTCTCTGAATATATTGTTCTATGATCTCCCTGCTGCGGTCCGGGCCGCAATCCTCCACCAGCAGCAGTTCCCAGTGTGGATACGTCTGTGCCCGGACGCAGTCCATCGTTTCTTCTATATAACGTTCTGCCCGGTACACCGGCACCACAATACTGATCAGTTCCTGTTCCATTTTGCTTTCCTGTTCCTAATTCTTACAAATCGTTATCGTTTTCCCTATCTTTCCGCAAGATGCCTACTTACATCACGATCAGGAAATATCCGCCAAAGGACCGCAGTCTGCCGTCCGCAGCCTCTTGCAATTCCTTCTGTACATCCTCCGACAGGTCCTCCGGCAATAAAATGTAGTCTATACCGGCCTTCCCGGCGCTGTCAAGGCACGCAGCAAAATCTATTTTTCTGCCACCGGCTTCTGTCGTGGTATTTTCATCTGTCCGCAGATATTCCGTCTCCCCGGTAGTCTCCAGGTGGCTCATCCACAGATACATATCTTCCTGCCAGGTCTCATAGGTATCATAGGAGTAGCTGCCCAGCGATGCATCCCAGATGCTTCTGCCGTATACCGGGTGGATCTCAGCGCTGTAGGCTCTGGCAGCCTCCATGACCTCCTTCGGCGCCCACAGACTGTATTCCCGTGAGTTTCCTTTTTCCGCATTGTATACAGAAAGCTGCTCCAGAATTTCCCTGGCGGGAGTTCCCTGTTGCTGTCCGGGCATTCCTGTCAGTGCCGGTATCTGCGTTGTCTGTGCCACGGTCCATTCCGACACCGGGTTTCCACCCAGGAACAGGATGCCCAGCAGGATCAGCGCAGCCATCCCGTTTCGCAGGCTTTTCTCTTTTGATAAGTTACACAGAAAGTCCGTTGCTGCCCATGCGATCAATGCTGTCTGGGGTACCGCCGCCCAGATCCATACATAAGAGTAAAAGGCGGTCTGGTATTTTAACAGGATCAGTGCCGTTACGGGACAGATACAGCCAAATGTCACCAGTGCCCCGTAAAGATACAGCCGTTTCCGTGCTTTTTCCGCCCCGGATGCATTGGCTTCCTTTCCGGAACCATAGAGGACAAATCCCAGATACAGGATCGCCAGCAGCAAAAGTGCCGCAAATTTTCCATGTTGTGTATAGTCGGTCCAGCCTGTCAGGGCGGACTGCAGAAGTGTCATCATTCTGTAGCCTCCTCTCCTGACCTGCCATGTGCATCAGTCATTTTCCGTTTTTCCCATCGTTTCCGGAACTGGGAAACCAACGCTCCAAGTATCAGCCATGCCACAGTAACAAGCAGGCAGACTCCCGCGCCATACAGGGTCCAGACTATGCAGGCCTCCGACAGGATACAAAGGATCACGCCCGTATATTTTCTGTCCATCAGACAGAACAGCAGATACGGAAGCAACACCGCCGCCCGGATCGTCACACCGCGGAATCCTCCGTAAAACACATCAAATCCATCCACTCCGGGCATATAGGCCCCTGTACTGAACAGTATTCCCACGATCAGCAAAAACGTCCGTCTTTTCACAGAATTTTCCGGAAAAAGTGCTTTCCCCAGGCTTCCGTAAGCTACATAAGACAACAGCAGCGTAATGCAGGGGATCAGACGATACACCACGTCTACGGGTGCCATACCCGTAAAACGGCTGATGGCCCCGTACAGAGTGGGCAGGCACAATATTTTCAGCCGTAAGGACATCCCCATCGAATATGCCGTCCCCGTGAGAGGATTCACGGTATAAACAGCATTTTCCCTGAGAAATGTGTTCACGGTCTCCACCGTCATATCTCCGGTCAGCCACATGCGGTTCCCCGTCAGTATCCGCAGGATCTGCAGCAGGATCAGAAATGCCAGGATGCCTGTGAGAATCTGTGTGCTTTTTTCCTTTGCCGTGTCTGTCCCGCTGTTTTGATCCGCAACCGGATCATTTTTACCGGCTGTGGCCCGTTTTCGTGTCTGTCTGGATATTACAGACAATAATATCGCCGCCAGCAGAACGATTCCCACCTCTGCCAGCAGCAGATCCGTTACAGTCAAAAAAGACCACCCTAACAGGCAGCCTGCCAAATGGGCGATCTCTGTCAGCCCGATAATGATCAGGCTCCCCCCGATCAAAATATCCGATGTCCGAAAAGTCATTTCATCTCCCATACCCGCCTTTTTCTTACACGGGCTTTTGTACATCTTACCATATTTATATGGACTTGACAAATATAACAGCATTTCCATACAACAAAAAACCGCGTACCGGAAACTTCCCCATTCCGATACGCGGTCTTTCTCAGTCTGCAGAGGAGAATACTGCATCTGCTTAATTAACAAACTCTCCCTGTTCCAAATAATTAAAATTAATATGTTACATAGCCTTATAATCCAGTCGGATGTTGTCGGCGATACGTGCGATGTACTCGCTGTTCGTAGGTCTTGTCCTTCCGGAGGCTACAGAATAGCCAAAAATCTTTTCGAATGTCTCCACATTTCCTCTGGACCAGGACACTTCAATGGCATTCCTGATCGCGCGTTCCACTTTCTGATCTGTGGTCTTGAAATGTTTCGCGATGGTGGGATATAACAGCTTTGTAACGCTGCTTACTACCTCCATGTCTTTCCCTGACAAAATGATTGCATCACGCAAATAGTGATAACCCTTCAAATGCGCCGGCACCCCTATCTCCAACATGATTTTGGTTACATATCTCTCTAACTCTGAATCTTTTACTGCAACAATATCCAAAACAAGTCCCCCTTTTTACTTGTCGAGTATTGCTCCTCTGCAGTGACTGATAGAGAAATCATATCATAGCTGTCGATATTTGAAAAGACATTTTTCCGTTAAAATATAGTTAAGAAACTAAAAATGTTACATTTTACCCCTATTTTGTAACATTTTTACGTACATAAAAAACGGATATTTATGCGGTTTTTCTTAAATTTCCTCTTTTACCAGGTAAATCGGACGGCGTTTTACTTCCATGTATGCCTTTGCCAGATACTGCCCCAGAATACCCGTACAGAAAAACTGTACGCCGCTGGTCATCAGGATGATGCACACCAGAGAAGGCCAGCCGGACACCGGATCTCCGAAGATCAGCTTCCGCACGATGATAAATATGATCATCAAAAAGGCAATGATGCAGAACAGCACGCCCACAAAGGAAGCGATCAAAAGCGGTGCCGTGGAAAATGCGGTGATACCGTCAAGGGAATATACCAGGAGCTTCCAGAAATTCCACTTGGTCTCGCCCTTGGCGCGCTCTACATTCTCATATTCCAGCCATTTGGTCTTAAAGCCGACCCAGCCGAAGATTCCTTTGGTAAAACGATTATATTCCCGCATGGACAGGATGGCATCCACCATCTGTCTGGTCATCAGGCGATAATCTCTCGCTCCGTCCATCATTTCCGTCTGGGAAATCTTCTTCATCAGATGGTAAAATCTTCTGGCAAAAAAGCTGCGGATCGGCGGTTCGCCCTTGCGGGTCACGCGGCGGGTCGCTACAGAATCATACCCCTGCCAGATCCATTCAAACATCTCCGGCAGCAAGGAAGGCGGATCCTGCAGATCCACATCCATCATAACCACGTAATCGCCCTTCGACTTTTCCAGTCCGGCAAACATCGCCGCTTCCTTTCCGAAATTTCTGGAGAAAGAGACAATATGCACACGGGAATCCTGTTCGATCAGCTTTTTCACTTCTCTCACAGTGCCGTCTTTGGAACCGTCATCAATATAGAGAAGCTCCAGTTCTATTTCCTTTTCCTTGAAAAAGGGATCATTTTTCGTCAATTCCTGATAAAACAGGGCAACGCTTTCTTCTTCATTATAGCAGGGAACGATCACGCTCAATAAGCTCATTTTGTAATCTCCTTATGTTTTCCTGTCGCTTTTTCAGACTTATCTGCGCCACTGTGCGACAGATAACAGCTATATTATACTATCCTTCGATGCATCATTTCAAGGTCAACACTGTACTTTTTCCGCTTTTTGGATTATACTGGATTTATATATGTCTGTTCTGCAAACTACAGCATATAGGAAACGAGGTTATTTATGACTTTTTTTGAACAGTTTTTCAGCAATACCATTTTCCTGACTGCAGCCTTCGGCTGGCTGGTGGCACAGGTTCTGAAGACGCTGATCCATTTGATCGTCTCCAAGAAATTCGTTGCGGAGCGTCTGGTCGGCAGCGGCGGTATGCCCAGTTCTCACTCTGCTACCGTATGTGCCCTGGTAACAGCGGTCTGCTACGAATACGGTGCGGGAAGCTTTGAATTTGCCATTTCCCTGATCCTGGCGATCATTGTAATGTATGATGCTATGGGAGTACGCAGAGAGACCGGTATTCAGGCACAGGTATTGAACGAAATGCTGAAGGTCTTCGAAGATATGGGCCGCAGTGAGATTTCCGCCCATGATAAATTAAAGGAATTCGTGGGACATACTCCCCTGCAGGTGTTGATGGGTGCGCTGTTAGGCATTTTATGCGGCGTGGTCATTTACAGCTTCTTACTCTGATAACCGATCGAGGTGTGATTATATGTGTAAATATAAATTTCGACGGCAGTTTCTGCAGACTGCGGTGCCTCTTCTGCTGACTGTCTCCATAATGCTTACCGGATGTGGACAGACGGGTAACTCCGATTCCCTGGTCCGTCCGATCCTCCCGGATAACAGCCCGGATTCCTCCACGGTTTCTTCCGGGGAAAAGCTTCCGGATCCCGTAACGATCGTTGTAGAGGATGATTCCACTCCTCCCGCTGAGGGCATGGTCCGCAGCCGTCTTACGAACGAATGGGTGGATGCCGATGTGGCTGCCACACGCCCCATTGCCGTAATGATTCCTAATGAGGCATCTGCAATTCCACAATACAGTCTGTCCGATGCTTCTATTATTTATGAGGCGAATGTTGAAAACCGTATGACCCGGATGATGGCAATCTACGAAGACTGGCAGAATCTGGACAAGATCGGCAATATCCGCAGTCTTCGTGATTATTATGCTTACTGGGCATTCGAATGGGATGCTTTTATCGTACATTTCGGCGGTCCGTTTTTCATCAATGAGTTGCTGGCGCAGCCGGATACTCAGGATGTGGACGGTACCTCCGGGAGTGATGAGGCTGCCTTTTTCCGTACTACCGACCGCAACAAGCCTCACAATGCTTATGCTTCCGGTGAAGGTCTGCAGAAGGTGATCGAGAAAAAGGGCTACAGCCTGGGATACCGCGGACTCAGCGATGAGAATCACTTCCGGTTTGCCACCAAGGCGGAACCGAACACCCTTGGGCAGTATGGTGCCAAAGCAAAGGATGCCACCTATATCGATATGTCCGGGTGTTATCCGCTGACAAGGTGTTATTTTGAATTTAACGAGGATGACGGCCTCTATTACCGTTCCCAGCATCTGTCCGGCAGCACAGACGGCCCTCATATAGATGCCGCCACCGGAGAGCAGCTGACTTTCAAAAATATTCTGGTACAGAATACGTTTCACGAGGAACTGGGCGAGGGGTATCTGGCTTTTCAGTGTCATGACACCACCCGGGACGGCTGGTTCTTCACCAATGGCAGAGGAATACATGTGAATTGGGAGAAGACTTCCGATTACAGTGCCACCAGATATTACGATGACAACGGGGACGAGATCATCCTCAATACCGGCAAGACCATGATCTGTATTATCGAAGATGGAGATTCCTTTACGTTCCATTAATGTAAATGGAAAGTTAGCCTAGCTACGAGCCATGCAAAAATAGAGTGGAACACCTCGATGGGCGCTTGCGCACAAGCGAGGCTGGTTCACTCTATTTTTATACGGCGACAGCCGTCTATGAAATAAGATTGACAGCGTTCCTTGCTGACAATCTTATGAATAGGCAT
>OODU01000913.1_pt1 | contig 31477 bp, 38 predicted proteins | sample 1671171 | NCBI WGS metagenome assembly OODU01 (sample SAMN06348129, study PRJEB24527) | human gut metagenome | biome: human gut; feature: ankylosing spondylitis patient; material: feces | host: Homo sapiens | place: China | collected 2015-10
GTAAGGGATTTACCATGGAAGAAGTGGAAGATAAAGCAAACAGTCATTTTGGATTAGCATTGATCCATGAGGGTGTCGTTCTACTGAACGGTACAATACATATAAGTTCTGAGATTGGTCAGGGAACTACGATAGATATTAAGATTCCTTTTGATTTACATTTAGCTGAAAAATAGGACAGCAAGACAAAGAATAAATATATACAAGTAAGTGAGGATATATATGAGTATAAAAGTTATGTTGGCAGATGATCATGTTCTTATGAGAGAAGGAATACGTCAATTACTGGAATTTGACGGTACTATTTCTGTGATCGCCGAAGCTAATAATGGTGTAGAATGTATGGAGCAATTACTTTCTGTCCATCCTGATATACTGCTTCTGGATATTAATATGCCTGTTATGAATGGAATAGAAGTTCTGCAGGAGATTAAGAAGAAGAACATCTCTGTTAAAATATTGGTATTAACGGTACACAATGAAGTTGAATATCTTTTAAAGGCTGTGGACATTGGCGTAGATGGTTATATCATGAAAGATGCAGAATCTGTAGAACTGAAAAAAGCCATTAATTGTATTATGCAGGGAGAAACTTATATTCAACCCAGTCTGGTACCGGCTTTGAACAGCCGACTGGTATCCAGAGATATTGACAAAGAAAAAATCAACAGTCTGACGAAGAGAGAGTTGGAAGTACTTATTGAGGTTGCTAACGGAATGTTCAATAAGGAGATTGCAACATCTCTGAATATCAGTGAGAGAACAGTAAAAAATCATATCTCTAATATCTTTAAAAAAATTGATGTATCCGATCGAACACAGGCAGCTGTGTTTGCTATCAAAAATGATCTGATTAAATTGTATTAGGTTACTGCCAACCTTTGCAGACATCTATCCACTGCAGGAAGTTTGAGTATTTTTCTAATTCAGGGATTGTTAATTCAATTGCACTGTTAGGACTTCCTGCAGCCGGAAATACAGTTTCAAATCTTTGCAAAGATTCGTCTAAGTATACTTTCACATTATCATTCACTGCAAACGGACATACACCGCCAATGGCATGACCAATAATTCTTTCTACTTCATTCCCCGGAATCATTTTTGCTTTTGCTCCGAAAAAGTGTTTGTATTTCGCATTATCGATTTTTGTATCCCCAGCGGTTAGTATTAATATTGGCTGATTATCAATTAGGAAGGACATTGTCTTAGCAATTCGTTTTCCTTCACAATGTAAAGCTTCCGCTGCTAATTCTACGGTTGCACTCGAAACATTAAATTCCAAAATATGATCATCCATCTGATAGGTTTTGAAATATTCTCTTACTTTATCAATAGCCATATTAATCTCCATTCCGCTGAGGATTCCTTTCGTCGGAGGAATCGCAAATCAAAATTCAATTTTCTACTCCAAATCGGTTTGTGCTTACTTGTGCCACTAGCATTTTTATCCTAGCATAGATGTTAGAACAAAACAAGTTACATAGATATCCTTTTAAATTAATTTGTTCACTAGATGTAGGGGTTAATTACATAGAATGTTTCACGTGAAACATTCTATGAGCCTATATGAAAATCATACTACATAATGTTTCACGTGAAACATTACCACCCAAGATATAGTGGCTAAATTTGTGAAACATATTACAAAAGAAGCGTGAAACATAATACTTATGAAAAAAACAACAAATACACAGCCACAATATCTAGTATTTTCCTATAAATGCGAATAAAGTATCAACTTTTTGTAGTATTTTTACCTTGTAACATAGAAATGCTCATGCTATTATTATAGAGTGGTTTCACAAATACAGAATGGAGGATTCATAATGTTAGAATTCAAATATGATACACAATTATTAATTGAAGGTACCAATCTGGATGAAGATGAAATTAATGACTACATTACAGAACATTTCAAAGGTGATTGCTTGTTGGCAGTAGGAGATGAAGAGCTGATCAAGATTCATTTTCATACCAATGAGCCCTGGAAGGTTCTGGAGTATTGTGCTTCTCTCGGAGAAATCTATGATATTGTTGTAGAAGATATGGACAGACAGTCCAGAGGTTTGCACGGCTAAATCATTAAGAAAGACATGGTGAAAAAAGTATGGGTAGAATTATTGCAATAGCAAACCAGAAGGGTGGCGTAGGTAAGACAACTACGTCCATTAATTTGTCTGCATCTCTGGCTGCAAAAGGTAAAAAGGTATTAGTAATCGACACAGATCCACAGGGAAATACTACCAGTGGATTTGGTATCGAAAAAAATGAATTGGAAAATACAATTTATGAACTAATCCTGGGAGAGTGTTCTATCAGAGATTGTATTATTTCAAATATTATCAAGAATGTATCGGTAGTTCCTTCCAATGTAAATCTGGCAGCTGCTGAGATCGAACTGATCGGAGTAGATAAGAAGGAATATATATTAAAGAACGAAGTGGATTATGTTAAGGATGATTATGATTTTATTATCATTGATTGTCCTCCTTCTCTGAATATGTTAACGATTAATTCCATGACTACAGCAGACAGTGTGCTGGTTCCCATTCAATGTGAATATTATGCACTGGAAGGATTGAGCCAGTTGATCCACACTATTAATCTGGTAAAAGAGAGACTGAATCCGGATCTTAGAATTGATGGTGTTGTTTTCACTATGTACGATTCCCGTACCAATCTGTCTATGCAGGTGGTAGAAAATGTTAAACAAAATCTGAATCAAAAGGTGTATAATACATTAATTCCCCGAAATATCAGATTAGCAGAAGCTCCCAGTTATGGTATGCCTATTAATATGTATGATCCAAAATCTGCCGGAGCAGAAGCTTACATGCAGCTTGCAGAGGAAGTAATTAAGAACAAGTAATAAAATAGAGGAGAAGAACGGTATGGCAGCAAGAGGATTGGGAAAAGGTCTGGATTCTCTAATACCTAATGCATTAGGGGAGACAAAGACAAAAAAAGAAACAGCAGCAAAATCAAAGACAGAGACAACAGAGGGAGAAGAACCGCAGACCCTTGTGAAGATCACAAAGGTAGAGCCTAACAGAGAACAGCCTCGTAAAAATTTTGATGAGGATGCTCTGCAGGAGCTGGCAGATTCTATTAAGCAGTTCGGTCTGTTGCAGCCGATTTTGGTACAGGACCGCAAAGATTATTATGAAATCATTGCCGGTGAGAGAAGATGGCGTGCAGCAAAGCTGGCAGGTCTGAAGGAAGTTCCGGTTATCATCCGTAATTATACGGAACAGGAGATTGTGGAGATTTCCTTGATTGAGAATATCCAGCGTGAAGATCTGAATCCGATTGAAGAAGCACAGGCATACAAGCGACTCTTAACAGAGTTTCATCTGAAGCAGGATGAAGTTGCAGAGAGAGTATCCAAGAGCCGTGCAGCGGTTACCAACTCTATCCGACTTCTGAAACTGAACGAAGAAGTACAGCGCATGGTGGTAGATGAGATGATCAGTACCGGACATGCGAGAGCATTACTGGCAGTGGAGAATCCGGAAGAACAGTATAATCTGGCACAGCGTATTTTTGATGAAAAGTTGAGCGTACGTGATGTAGAGAAACTGGTAAAAAATTTACATAAACCTGCAAAGTCCAAAAAAGTAGATGATAAAACCATGCAGGTGATCTACCAGGATATTGAAGAAAAACTGAAACAAAAGCTTGGAAGAAAAGTAACCGTTACATCTAAGGGAGAGGGATCCGGTAAGATCGAAATTGAATTTTACAATCATGAAGATTTGGACAGACTCCTGGATGTACTGAATAAATAAGAGAGACAAGTAAAGAGAAGAGATACAAAGGAGAGTATTATGACAGGTAGTACTTTTTTAAATCAGATCGGTCTGGGTGGATTTGACTTAGGATACCTTCTGATCGGAATGACAGTGACAATCCTGCTGTTACTCATTTTTCTGATTCTGTTGATCGTGCAGATCCGGAAGACGAGTAAATTAAAAAAGAGACTGGATAAATTTCTCACCGGTAAAGACGGTGCCAGTCTGGAACAGGATATTGCAGGTCTATATGAGGACAATAAATTCCTCAAGGCAAATACAGAGAAAAATAAAAAGGATATTCGTACTTTATATAAGAATATGGAATCCGCTTATCAGAAAATGGGTCTGGTAAAATACGATGCATTTAATCAGATGGGAGGACAGCTGAGTTTTTCTCTGGCACTGCTGGATGAAAATAATAATGGATTTATTATTAATTCCGTTCATAGTTCTGAGGGTTGTTATTCTTACACTAAGGAGATCAAACTCGGACAGTGTGTGATCGATCTGGGAGCTGAGGAGGCAGAAGCACTTTCCATAGCAATGGGGGAATAAAAGAGGAAGCAGCATATGAAGAGGATGAAACTGAGCGAGCTGACCGGAAACGAAATTCTTGCACAGTCATTGATGACTTGGGATTATCAGATCATTCTTCCGGAAGGCGTAGTATTAAAAAAAGAGTATATTTCTAAAATAGAAGAAATGGGTATCCTGGAGGTCTATGTAAAAGAAGACCAGGCAAATGAAATAGCAATACTTAAAAACGATATAGAAAAAACGATAAAAAGAAAAGTAAAAAGTATTCTTGAGAGACACACTTATCAGAATAATAAAGAACTGCAGGGACTGACCCAGGCGGCAGATGAGATTATTACGAATATACTGGATGAAAAAGAAGTCATAGAAAAAGTATTTGACATCCGTGAGAGAAGTGCAGATATCTATGAACATTCCATCAGCTTAAGTTCCATGGCAATTCTGACAGCGCTTCGGCTGAAGCTAGATAAAAGTGTGATTCATGATATCGGTGTAGGCTGTCTGTTACATGATATCGGACTCAGATATACGACTTTGGATTACGAAGGTAAATCCATGGAGGATATGAAGCCGGAAGCACTGGCTGAGTATAAGAAGCATCCGGTCTACGGATATACTTCCGTCAAGGATGAGGACTGGATCTCTGATGAGGTGAAGAAGATCATTCTGTATCATCATGAGAGACTGGATGGATCTGGTTTTCCTCTCAAATTAAAAGAAGCGGAGATTCCTTTCTCTTGCCAGATCGTAGCGGTATGTGATGCCTTTGATGAGATGATCTGTGGTATTGCTCAGAGACGCAGTAAAGTATATGAAGCGGTAGAATATTTAAAAAGCTTTAAAAATGTGAAATATAATGGTAAAATAGTAGACGCGTTTTTAAGTTTTACTGCAGTCTACCCTGCCGGAAGCCATGTGCTTACCAGTGACGGAGAAGAAGCAATCGTAGTATCGCAGAACAAAGATTTTCAGGATCGTCCTGTGATCCGGATTATCCGGGATAAAAACGGACAGAAATTAAAAGAAGAGAAGATACTGGATCTTGTGAAAGTTCTGAATGTGTATATTGAAAAAGGATTAGAATAATGCTGTTCAGATCAGAATGGCAGAATGGAGGAAGTCATGATAGACATTAAATTTTTAAGAGAAAATCCCGAGGTGGTCAAGGAGAACATCCGCAAAAAATTCCAGGATGAAAAGCTCTCCCTGGTAGATGAGGTGATCGCACTGGATGCCGAGAGCAGAAAGGCAAAGCAGGAAGCAGATGATCTGCGTGCTTCCAGAAACCGTATTTCCAAAGAAATCGGTGCACTGATGGGTCAGGGCAAAAAGGAAGAGGCAGAAGCCAAGAAAGCAGAAGTAGCTGCCGGTGCAAAGCGTCTGGCTGAACTGGAAGCTTCCGAGACCGAACTGCAGGAGAAGATCACCAAGATCATGATGGTCATTCCCAATATCATTGATGAATCTGTGCCTATCGGTAAGGACGACAGCCAGAACGTAGAGATCGAGAAATTCGGCGAGCCCGTAGTTCCTGATTTTGAGGTTCCTTATCATGCAGATATTCTGGATCGTCTGAACGGTCTGGATAAGGAGAGCGCAGGACGTACCAGCGGTAATGGTTTCTATTATCTGATGGGTGATGCAGCAAGAATCCATTCTGCAATGATCAGCTATGCAAGAGACTTCATGATCGATAAGGGATTCACCTATTGCATTCCTCCTTTCATGATCCGCAGCAGCGTAGTAAACGGCGTTATGAGTTTCGCAGAAATGGAAGCCATGATGTATAAGATTGAAGGAGAGGATCTGTACCTGATCGGTACTTCCGAGCATTCTATGATCGGTAAGTTCAAGGGTCAGATCGTAGAAGAAAAGAGCCTGCCCATTACGATGACTTCTTATTCTCCTTGCTTCCGTAAGGAAGTAGGTTCCCACGGCATTGAGGAGAGAGGTGTATACCGTGTACACCAGTTCGAGAAGCAGGAGATGGTAGTTCTGTGTAAGCCTGAGGATTCCATGGACTGGTATAACAAGATGTGGTCCTACACCGTAGAATTCTTCCGTAGTCTGGATGTACCCGTTCGTACCCTGGAGTGTTGTAGTGGTGATCTGGCAGATCTGAAAGTAAAATCCTGCGATGTAGAAGCATGGAGTCCCAGACAGAAGAAGTATTTCGAGGTTGGTTCCTGTTCTACCCTGGGTGATGCGCAGGCAAGACGACTGGGTATCCGAACCAAGGGTGAAAATGGAACTTATCTGGTACACACACTGAACAATACCGTACTGGCTTCTCCCAGAGGACTGATCGCATTCCTGGAGAATAATGTAAATGAGGATGGCAGCGTGAACATTCCCGTAGCTCTGCGTCCTTACATGGGTGGTAAGGAGAAAGTCCTGCCTAAGAAATGATAGAATAGCTCACCCATGCGAAGCATAGAAAATTCATCTATAATAGACGACACAGATGGAAAGAAGGTGATTTTTTGCATAAATATATGAGAGCCATCGGATTCAGTGAATATACGGACCGAAAGAAATTAAAAGAATTACTGACAGACGTGATCATGAATTCCGATCATCGTGCATATACCATGAATCAGGAGGGCATTCTCCTAGGAGAATTCAGCAAAAATCACACACACACTAAGGGTACCGCAGAATCCGGTACCTTTGGTGTGGCTGTCTGTGGAGAATTTGATGATAACGATAAGTTTATCTACGAATACTATTTTCCGTATCTGACGGGAAGCGGCATTACTTCGTATGAAGATGTCTCTGTGGAACGCCATGCGGATAAGGATTCCTATGCCGGTATCTGTGATGATATCAAGGTGGGAATCTCTCTGATTTTTTATCTGCGGAATCGTATTCCCTATATCAAAGCACAAAGCACCGGAAAGTTACCAATCCGCGGTACTACACTTACCTTATCCGGATTGTCTCTGAAGGGCAGTATTCTTCTACCTATAAAAAAGGATGAAGAACAGGTCCTGCGCGTGAAAAAAGATTCTGCCAATCGTAATAAACTCCTGGCCGCTGCCAGACAGGGAGACGAAGATGCCATTGAGACATTGACACTTGAAGATATGGATATGTATACCACTATCTCCCGGAAGATACAGAAGAACGATATTTTCAGTCTGGTGGACACCTATTTTATGCCTTACGGTGTGGAGTGCGACCAGTACTCAGTACTGGGAGAGATTACAGAGTTTCGCCTGGTGACCAATGATATTACCGGAGAAAAGGTATATATTCTTACGATTCTGTGCAATGAATTGACTTTTGATGTGTGCATTAACGAAAAAGACCTCTACGGTGAACCTCAGGTGGGACGTCGTTTTAAGGGATCTATCTGGCTGCAGGGATATATCAATTTTCCTGAGGAATAATGTTGCAAAATAACAATATTTTCGGTATACTAACAGTTGTGCATATGTTCCTATAGTTAAATCACAAGAGTGATTGAATTCATAGATATGGCAGCCGGAGCCAAAAGAGCTGAAAAGCCCGAAAATACGGCATTTGTCTCCTTAGTTAAATGGATATAACGGGGTCCTCCTAAGACTCTATTGTAGGTTCGATTCCTATAGGAGACGCTCATTTTTAGCGGTAATGAAGATAGTTTCATTGCCGCTTTTTTCATGCAGAATTGCAATTTTAGTGACAAATTTGTCAGCGAAACAAGGTTGAAAATACTGATTTTGTCAGCGGGGATGGATGCTTGTCACCGATTCACATTTTCTGGTCTGTCACCTAGAGGGATTAACTACAGTGTAGGATGAGTTTTGAGGTGTAAAATTAGGAAAAGCAGTGAGATAAAACACTATATTCTTGCCTGTGATATCAGGCCTGTCGGAGGAGTCCGTTCAGGGAAAGTAAGTTGCCTATGGAAGAAAAGAAGGAATTGCTGAATCAGGATGAAAGAGTTGTAGAGATTGAGCTGGAAAGACTTCGGGGATTTGTAAACCACCCATTCAAGGTTCAGGCGGACAGTCAGATGATTGAATTGCAGGAGAGTATTAAGAAGTATGGAATATTAAATCCTCTGATAGTAAGAAATGAGGCATAGAATCGCTAAGAGCATATTCTGTGCCTCTATTTTTGTATAGTATTTTATAAGAAAAACTTGAAAAAACACTATATAAACGCTATAATAATGCTATGATTATGAAAGGGGTATGCGAATGGATTTTTCTGAAGCCATTAAGGAAATAAGACAAGAATGTTATATGAGTCAACAAGCATTTGCAAATGAACTTGGCGTATCTTTCTCAACAGTAAATAGATGGGAGAAGGATAAAGCCATTCCCAATTATCAAACGATGAAGCGCTTGGTCGCTTATTGTAGGGCATTAAAGATAGATTGCAAAAATTTAGAAAGTATTTGGAAGGAGAGTAAAAATGCCTCTAACTCACATTGATTGCTTTGCAGGACCGGGCGGTATATGTACTGGACTTCATGCTGCTGGATTTGAAACAAAAGTTGCTATAGAATATATTAAGAGTTGCGTTGAAACATATTCTTATAATCATCCAGAAGTTCATGTTATTCATTCGGATATTAGAAAGGTCACAGCTGAACAAATACTTCCATATATTCCATCGGATGGTGTTGATCTTGTGACATCGGGAATGCCATGCGAAACATTTTCAACAGCAGGTAATTCCTCTCGAGCGGCATATGATGATAGACAGTTTTTGTTTAGAGAGGGGATTCGTATTGCGAAGATAGCAAATGCCAAAATGATTCTTTTTGAAAATGTACCTATGATTACAACAAAGAGAGTAGCAAAAGACTCGAAAAAATTAATAATTGAGGTACTTAAGAAAGAATTGGTGGATGCAGGCTACAATAATTTTAAAGAGTTTGTTTTAGATGCTACAAAGTATGGAGTTCCACAAAGAAGACGCAGATTTTTTATTCTTGCGGCCAAGGATTCAAATTTAAAAATAGAAGCGCCTAAAGAAATTTGCTCTAGTGAAGTCACAGTTAGAGAAGCGTTTATAGATATTCCAGAAGTAGTTGCAAATACGAAGACTGAAAATCCATATTATTTAGATAAAGAATCTGATTATAGTAAATTAATGAAGGATGATAACTTTTGGAAACGACAAACGAGGGAGCATAGGTTGTTAAATCATCTTCCAATGAATCATCGTAAATATATTATTGAAAGATTTCAAATTTTGCAACAAGGAGAAGGACTTAAGGGATTATTTGCAAGATTATCTCCAGAAGAACTTGCTGAATATCAAAGCAGAAAGGTTATTCCTAAAACTATTTATGTTAAACGAAATTATCGACTTCGTTGGGAAGAAGCTTCTCCAACAGTTACAAGTCATTGTTTAGATGAGTTTGTTCATCCTGAACAGAATAGAGCCTTGACTGTGAGAGAATGTGCAAGGTTACAAAGTTTTCCAGATTCCTATGATTTTGTTGGCGGACCATATCTTGTCGCTCATGATGACAGAACGCAACAAGATAAATATGAGCAAATTGGAGATGCAGTTCCACCATTGTTAGCTTACGCATGGGGTATACAAATAAAAAATATTTTAGGGATGAATTAATAATAAGATAGGCTGACACCATTAAATGTCAGCCTAAATCATTTAGTCTATTAAATTATTTGATTCATGAAAAAAATCTCCAAATTCTTTAACATGAATTTTTGGAAAGCGATTATTCAATTCATTATATTTTCCAGGTACATCTAAATAATAAGCTCTTTTTATCTGGGATATAAAAAGCTGGTAGTTAATCCATTGGTTTGGAACACAAGTTAATTGTACAGATAAATCAGAACTTTTGAAATTTGTTTCACCGATGCAAGTGAGTAAGCAAATGAATCGACCAACACCAAAAGCACCATCTAAAATTCTTTGCTGAGCCCATACTTCAACACATCGTTCTCTTGTGGAAGTTTTTGCAGGTACATGAAATTTTGGCTTTCCTGCACCAAGATCAAAAATGAAATCCGTAGGAACTGAAATTGACTCTCCGTCAAGTTCAACGGCATTCATTTGATTTGTAGGCTCTACTAACAAATGCATAGAGTATAAATGGCCTACAAGTGTTTCAAAATAATTTCCAGAGTTCTCTTTTACACCATTGACAAGGTCTGCGCAAATACAATAGTTCATACAGATTGAATAAAGTGTTGCGGTAATTTCATGAGAATTTTGATTTATAATGGTGTGATTTTTTATATTATTCCAAAGAATATCAGCATTTGAAATACCTTGTGAATTTATTGCCAACCCTTCGTTATATAAATCGATATTTACTGGACGAGAATAAGCCTTTTTTCCACCCATAAGTTGAAAAACAACATAATTTTTTCCCATACATGTTGTGGTACTTGTTATAGGTAATTGAGACATTCTACTAATCTCAGAGAGACAAATATCATTAATTTCTTTAAAAAGATCCGTGACATTTGAATTCAGTAGAGATTGGCTTGAAGTAGATTTTAATTGGTTGTATTTATTTGCAATTATATGTGTAGGCATAAAAAACTCCTTTGCTATTCAGAGAGATTCTGAGGATCCATTAAAAGTAAATAAGGTTCAATGTTTAGTGCCTCTGCAATGTGTTGAATATTTTCAATAGAAATATTTCTACGTTCTCGTTCAACTGCACTTATATATGTGCGATGAAGACCGGCTAATTCTGCAAGATATTCTTGTGAATATCCACATTTATTTCTGTAATAACGGACATTGACCGCAAAATAATGGATTAAATGCATCTGATCACCTCATAATATGTTGTTACTCTTTGATTATAGGAAAAGAATACAATAAGTCTACAGACAATATGTCACTATACTGATTATGCTTTTTGATAATGGGGAAATGTGCATAAATTTACTATGAGATTTATAAATACATAATTATGAATTTAAAGGAACACGAATATGACAATCTTAAATATAAATATAAATGATTTTGGTGGAACAAATCATCACACAGAAGAATTTAAAAATAAATACGGAAAAAGATGGTATATTAGTAAATGGGATGCTTGGAATCAGCAGACCGACTGTATATGAGCTGTTGAAGAAAAATGAATTCCGCTGGATCCAGATTGGAAACAAATACCGTATTTCAAAGAAGAGTTTTGACGAATGGCTGGATCAGAAATCCGAAACTATGTAATTTACCTTCTAAAAGATATGCAGACGGACATGTTATAGTGGGTGAGAAGGAGGTCGCAGTGTGAGTGAAGCGAAGGATTTGACAGAGATAAGGAACCAGATTCAGCAGCGAAGTGCCGAACAGAAGCTGACCCAGCGTAGTACCATGTCTGTGCCTGAAATGCGAAAGCTGCTAGGACTAAAAAAGACTGACAGTTACTGGCTGGTCCATAAAAATTTATTTAAGACTCAAATAATCGGTGGGATGATGAGAATTGACCTTGAAAGTTTTGAAAAATGGTATGCAGATCAGGATATATACCGCAAGGTCACATATATTCCAACAGCAGAGGAACTGGAGAAAGATTACATCTGTTTGCAGGATGCGGCGGATCTGCTTGGAATTTCACGGGAAAAGCTGGCAAAGATTGCAAGATGTGAAGAGATTGGAAGACTTCTGGATTCTATTATCTGCAATAATAAAAGGTGGATCACCAGAAAAAGTTTTCAGTTATTTCTTAATGCTCAGAATGTGTATCATATCATGGATGATGGGGATAAACAGAAAGAAACCCAGATGTCACAGGAAAAAGATGCATTATCCTTGGAGATAAAAGAATATATATCCAAACAGGATGCAGCGGAACTGGCAGGAGTGAATGTATCGACAGTTACCAAATGGATGCAGTCTGGAGAATTCCTGTGTATCGGAGCCGGAAAGGTTCTGAGAGTCCACAGGCAGCAGTTTTTGAACTGGCTGAATGAAAACAGGAAAGGGGTGATGTGACATGGCATTTATCAGGCACCGAGGAAAAACGTATTCTGTGGTATATAAAATTCTGGATGATAATGGAGAAGAACATACAACTTCTGAAACCTTTGCCACACAGAAAGAAGCAGAAAAGCGAAAAAAGGAAATCGAGTATAAGCAGTCTATCGGAAAATTTGAAGTCCCACAGTGTACTACTGTAAAAGAATTGATTGAAGAGTATGTGCAGATATATGGACATGATAAGTGGGGTGTTGCTACTTACTCCGGTAATGTTGTTCTTATAAATAATTATATTCTTCCTACAATCGGAGATACCAAACTGACAGGCATCAATACGCATTTTATGGAGAAGTATTATAAGGATCTTCTTAAAATGCCGGCGGTAAAGAGTACGAAGAATCCGAATGGGACAGGAACAATCACGGAAAGTACAGTAAATGAGATACATAAGGTGTTAAGAAGCTGTTTCCGTCAGGCAGTAAAGTGGGATATGATGGAAAAGAACCCGGCTGTGGATGCAACCGTTCCAAAAGCAAAGAAGCAGGAGCGCGAGATCTGGACAGCAGAGATGCTTATGCAGGGATTGGAAGCATGTGATAACAAAATGCTCAAAATAGCATTTCATCTTGCATTTACGGCAACACTCAGAATCGGGGAAGTGCTGGGGCTGACCTGGGATGCAATGGATATTTCAGAGGAGGCAGTTGCTGCCAACCGGGCATATGTTTACATCAATAAGGAAGTAGAGCGTGTATCGAAACAGGCAGTGAAGGAATTAAACTCAAAGGATATCATACTGACATTCCCAAGTCAGAAGAAAAATAATAAAACAGTCCGGGTGTTAAAATCACCAAAGACGGATAGCAGCAAGCGAAAAGTGTTCATTCCGAAATCTGTGGCACAATGTCTAATCGAACTGAAAAAGGATCAGGAAGAAATTATCGAAGCACTGGGTAATGAGTATCAGAATTATAATCTGGTCATGGCAACAACTTTCGGACTTCTCATAGGAGACAGCTATCTGAGGACGAAAATGCAGGATATCATAGACGAGCTGGGACTGCCGGATATCGTATTTCACAGCCTGCGTCATACCAGTGTCACCTACAAGCTGAAACTCAGTGGCGGAGACATTAAAGCAGTCCAGGGAGATTCCGGCCATGCATAGGCGGACATGGTAACGGAAGTGTATGGTCATATCCTTGATGAAGACCGAAGGAAGAATGCGGAGCTTATGGAGAATGCCTTTTATAATAAGGAAAATCTTAATCCGCAGATGAAAGAGCAGGATGAAGGTAGCAGTACGATTATTGTACCGAATGGGGTGGATGCAGAGCTGCTGATGAAGGTGTTGGGGAATCCGAAGATGGCAGCATTGCTAACATCATTGGCAAAGACAATGAAAGTATAATAATAGGTAGAAAGACGATATTGTATAGATGGAAAAAGTCTGTGCAGTGTCGTTTTTTTGATGGGTAGAATTCAAAAACGTTGTAATATTCTGTCGAATACTGTCATGTAGATATTGAAGGGCGGTTTTACATGGCAATAAATGAAGAAATCAGATTGATAAAAGAAAAGTTGGACTATTATACGATGGAGGCTGACGCTGTGGAATTTGATGTCGAAGAGGTACAGAAATTGCTACACAGACTGGATGTGTTGGAACTAGTACTAATGCCGTGGAAATGAGCAGACGAAGCATTAAAAGATTTCTGGAAATACTTAGATGGGAGACAGATAGAAGAACAGATAATAGTAGAAGGGAAAATGCAAAGATAAAGGTAGGATTTGAAAAAGTAATATGTTACTATATATGAAAATAAGTATATAAATTAAAATTGATAATTATTATTGTATTTAGAAAAGGGAAGAGGGGATGATGTTATGTATGATAAGAAGGCAATAAATGAAAAATTGGTTGAATGTGAGAATAGTTTTAACTTAAATTATAATAGTTTGATAAAGGAAGTTGAGAGTCATGACAAAAAAGAGTTATTAGCTATGTTTGGAGTGAGGCATTATATTGACTTGATACAAGGAAAAAGTTCATCAGAAATATCGTCTGCCTTATTGGAATATATTGCGGGGATATGTATTTCCTCCGCAAACCTTAGAAATGAAAAAGTCGATAATGTTATTTATAAGAAAATAAATTGTTTATGTGAACAGTTAGCAGATGATCAATTAATAATAAATATGTATGCATCGATTAATGAAGAGGATGATAATGAAACTGTCAGCAAAAAACTTTTTTTGGGAGAAATGAAGAATAGTTATTCATTTACGAGAGGTTATTCATGGTATAGAATTATTGAAGAAGAAAATATCAAAAAAATTTTTGCTGGTTTTGAATCAAAAATAATTCATACAATTGGATTTGCTCCAACGGAAGTTTATGTACTGGCAGACGCATATGCTAATTTGCTTTTTGACAGGATAAGAAGTATTGCATTGCCAAAGTTGTTGTGCGAACCAGATGAAATACAAAATTATGATATTTTTAGTCTTGTAGGTGATAATTATTATGATTTGATGAGTATTACACGTGATGAATTATATGAAAAATGTAATGAACTGCCAAGAAATCATTTTAATGCAATTATTGAGTTTTTTTCATGCAAGTTATCATCCAATGACCTGTATGAAAAAGTAAAGTATTTTACCGATAATAACTTTTTTTCTATGCATCCAATTATTGATGATGGTGAGAAATTGTTGATAATAAATCATCAATTATTGTTATGGAATTTAAGGGAGTGTATTGAGGAAGTAATTAAGAAAGACAACAAATTATGGAATGATTATGATAAAAATCATAAAGCAAAATTTTTAGAAGAAAAGTCATCCAAATTAATTAGAAATATTCTTCCACAATGTGCAATATTTAATTCACTATACTATCAACCTACAGGTGAAGAAACTGCATGTGAACTAGATTTATTAGCAATATATGATAATATTGTTATTCTTGTTGAAGCGAAGAGTGGAATTTACTCACGTCCTGCTAAGCGTGGGGGACTAAAGAGACTAGAAACAGTTGTTGATAAGAATATAGAATTTGCATTTGTTCAAGCAGATAGAGCAAGAGCATATATAAATGATAACATAGAGGCGAAATTCTATACTGACGCGAATTTGAGAAAGGAAGCGGTTACACTTAAGGCAGAAGATATTGCTGATGTTTTTATAATAAATACTACACTGGATTATTATGCAGAATTAGGAGTTGATCTGTATAAATTAAAGAAATACGGCATATACAAACGGGAAGAATTTCCGTGGACTGTCTGTGTCGCTGATTTGGAAGTAATTGCTGATTTCATGGACTTTCCTAATCAGTTTTTATATTACATGTATTTAAGAAGGACTATTAATAATACATTTTCAGAAAAAAATGGCGCAATATTATTATATGAATTGGACTTGCTTGCTATGTATAAGACTGAAAATACAGAAAAATTTTTGGATTATGATATAGGTGGTGATGAAAAAATTCTATTAGAAAATGGGGTAATACCATGTTCGAAAGATTATTCTAATTATTTTAGAGACTTTTATGAAAAGTATTATGAAAAAAAGGAAAAGCCAGAGATAGAAAAGAAAGTGTATAACAGTAGATTTTTACAGATGTGTAGACAAATTGAGGAATACAATACCAAAGGATTTTCTTTTTTTATTTTAAGATTTCTTGATTTAGACTTGGATGATCAAAATTTGCTGTTTAAAGAAATAGATGAGTCGTGCGAGAGAACTAGAAAAGATAACAAAATGCATACAGTATCATATAAGCGTATGCCACAACATTTTTTTTCTGAACCATTTGGCTTGGTAGTATATACTGCATATAATAAGGATAGAAACAAAGTCGAAAGATTAGCGTATTTATCTGGCAGAATACAACAAGGTCAAACAGGCATAACACATTGGATTACTTTATGCATATTTCTAGATGATGACCGTCATTTTATAAATCAATTCTATTTTTACTTGGGATCAGATGAATTAACAGATGAATTGAGAAGTATAACATCGCATATTCCTGTTACTGCACCTATTAAAGTTTATCCGAATGATCCATGTCCATGCGGTTCAGGAATGAAATATAAGAAGTGTTGTGGAAAATAAGAGTGCATATTTGATACAGTTACAGTAAGAAATCAGTATAGTTTGAGTTAAACATTAGTAATAATAAAAAGGATTTGAACATTACAACAGTATTAAGTACAATATTTTCTTGTCGCTAAGAAAGATGCTATCTATTTCCCATATGGTAAGGAATTGCCAACTCAAGTGATTGTAGATATTACAAAACGGTGTTTAAACTGATGGTTTTTCCGCAAAAGGTCGTATCGCAGCAACTAATAAGGAGAATATTACCCAGATGAACAATATATTAGAAACAAATTTAAACTTAACTCACGCTCCTATATCTATCAAAGATTTCAATCGAATAAAGAAAGCATCTGTACTTGACTCTGAATCCTGGCATGAGAAAGAAAGTCTTGACAAGGCTTCTCTCTATATCATAGGCAAACGAGAAGTTCCGGTTTTCGTTCCACGAAGGGAAATATCGGATAAATCTTGCTTAATCCTTGATGTTGAGGTGGGGAAAGAATGCTTCCGTATTTTCGTCCCTGCATTTGCAAATCCCCAATACTCTTTGAACGGCTTTGCAGGAATAAAAACGGAACCAGAGGGATTGGAGAAGGCACAGAAAATATGGCTGTTTGCTTTTAATGATAAGGGTGAAGCTGTTTCTAATATTGGATTTACCTTCGATGAGCTGATTTATTATTGTAGTAATGGATTGTTCCATGTGATCATGCAAGGCGAATTTTCCTCAGCGATTACTTATGAGGTTCTTTATGTAGGAGAGGCTGTTAGAGAGAAGCTGACGCAAAGATTTAAGGCACATCATGCTCTACAAGATATGCTTATAGAAGAGAAAGTAATATCACCTAGCTTTGATAAAAGTGAAGAACTTATATTGATGCCGTTTACCATTGACTCCTATATGTGTACGATGCTTACGGGATTTAGTTCGGAGAATGACTGGAGTAAAGCATTCAGCGCGAATTTTGATGTAACACCTAACCAGATAAGCCTCGATGCAGAAAAGGCTCTCGTTCATGGTATGAACCCAAAGTATAACTGCATACGATTTAAGAAATATCCATTTTCAAAGGATGGTCTGTATAAATCCGATGCCAGTGTCTTTTGCTACGCAATTGCTGAGAAGATGATTTTGAAGTATGACGCAGGGAACGTCATAGGATGTCCTGAAACGGCATTTGCTTCATCCATTGTAGGAGCTAAAGACGGGTACACTAAAGTCTTCGTTCCGGGTGAGAATAAGACTGAACGGTACGCAAAAAAATGGTATGCCGAACATGAGAAGCGAATGATTGAAAGAGATTATACATTCACAAGTTCGGATAGTCAACACACTGATAGGTGTATATGATATTCACATAATGCGATTTTATAAATTAGCATTTTTCCTGAAAATTAGATTCAAGTTTGTAAAACTGATGGCGTAAAAGAATGTAAAGCTGGGAGCATTAGCTTCCGGCTTTTTAAGTTAAAGCAAATAGAAGTAAATAATGGTCAAAAAACAATCGACATCCGACCTCACACACGTTATAATATAGATAATCTAATAAGAAAACAGTGTTATCATTACCGCATATTGAGTGAGAATGGTAGCCATAAATATGAATTCGCAGGAACGGAATGGTTGAACCCTCAGGGTGACAGTGTCACTTATTTGTCAGCGAGAGGTGCTTAACTTGGATGAGTTTCAGTTTTCTTATTTTGACATGAAATAACAGAATGATTAGTAAAATCAAGGAGTTTCTTGACCATTGTTGACTAAAAATTATATGTATTTACAGTGGGGGCTTGAACTCCTAAGACTCTATTGTAGGTTCGATTCCTATAGGGAACGCTCTATTTTAAGCGGTAATGAGAGAAAAATCATTGCCGTTTTTTTATTGTTTTTCTGCTAACAGCAAATCAAAAAATGAGCATTTTTGCTAACAGAAAAATTATTGTAGATTTGCTAACAGAAATGAAAAGCTATAATGCAACTGGTGTAAAGGGTTGTAAATTAGTGTAGCTAACAAAAGGGAAATGATTAAAACTATTTCTGCTTGGAAAATATCAAGCCTGAATGAGTATTCCGTTCAGATTAGATTAGGTTCTAATCTGGCGGATTTTTTTTATTTCAGGGAGAAGGAGGATGCCTATGGCAGAAAAAGCGGATCAGATGGATCTAGATGAAAAGATTGTTGAAATAGCGATTGAACGGCTAAGAGTATTTGAGAACCATCCGTTCCGAGTGGAAATGGATAGCCAGATGAAAGATCTTCAGGACAGTATACATTATTATAAATAAGGAAGTGGAGAGAATATAAAAAAAGGCTGTTGAGGTATTGAAGCAGAAGGATATCATTCAGATATTTCCATCAATGAGGAAGAATAACCGTACTGTCAGGGTGTTAAAAGAGCCAAAGACAGACAGCAGTATCAGAAAAGTATATATTCCTTCATCCGTGGCCATTCTTCTTGCGGAGCTTCGGGAAGAGCAGAATGAAACAATAGAAGCACTCGGAGACATGTATGAAAATTACAATCTGGTGATGGCAACGTCCTATGGACTGCCTCTTGGAGAGAGCTATCTGCGTGACAAAATGCAGGAAGTCATAGACAGAGAGGGTTTGTGAACGTAGTATGCATTCAAACACTTTTTTTAATTCGATTATTAGTGAATTTGAAACAAAATAACAGAATTGTGCTATACTATTGTTCGACAAAAATTTACTGACATATTTCAAAATATTTAGGAGGATAAACAATCATGTGTACAGCAGCAACTTATAAATCAAAAGATTTTTACTTTGGAAGAACCCTCGATTATGAATTCTCTTATGGTGATCAAATTGTAATTACACCACGTAATTATTCGTTTCATTTTCGTTATATTGGAGATAAAAAAAAGCATTATGCAATGATTGGAATGGCTCATGTTGCAGAAAACTATCCGTTGTATTATGATGCGATGAATGAAAAAGGAGTGGCGATTGCTGGACTGAATTTTGTCGGAAATGCTGTTTATTCCGAGGTTCAGTCAGATGTAGAAAATATTGCACAGTTTGAATTCATTCCTTGGATATTGAGTCAGTGTGCTTCTTTGGCAGAAGTTCGGGAGCTTCTTGATCGAATTAATATTGTGAATACTCCTTTTAGTGAACAATTGCCATTAGCGCAATTACATTGGATAATTTCTGATGAAAACGAATCAATTACGGTAGAATCTATGTCACATGGTTTGCATATTTACGATAACCCGGTAGGAGTGCTTACGAATAATCCGCCATTTCCACAGCAGATGTTTCAATTAAACAACTATATGCATTTGTCCCCAAAACAGCCAGAGAACACTTTTGGCGAAAATTTGGCTCTTGATGCATATAGTAGAGGTATGGGAGGAATAGGTCTTCCGGGAGATCTCTCATCTTCCTCTCGATTTGTGCGTGTTGCTTTTACAAAGATACATGCAATTTCAGGTGAATCAGAGAAAGAGAGTGTTAGCCAGTTCTTTCACATTCTCGGATCCGTGGATCAGCAACGTGGATGTTGCGAGGTGGCTGATGGAAAATATGAAATTACATTATATACATCTTGTTGTAATGTTACAAAAGGCATTTATTATTACAATACTTATGAAAATCATCAGATAAGTGCGGTAGATATGTATGCGGAAGATTTGGATGGTAATAACTTGATCTGTTATCCTGTAATTCAAGGAGAACAAATCAATTATCAAAATAAATAGTATTTATAAATAAGAAGTAGGAAGGAAATTACCATGACAAAGGAAGAAGTAGAAAAACTCTGGATGGATAATCCGGAATCAATGAAGTTTTTAAAGAATGCTACAAAGTTTTATAATTTAATGATGATGTACCGTTGTGCTATCCGGGAAATTCAAACCAAACTTGAGGTTTTAGATGATGAATTTTCAGTTGAGAACAATCGAAATCCTATTTCATTTATAAAGACAAGAATTAAGAAACCCAATAGTATTTATAATAAACTGCAGAAAATGGGACATGATTGTTGAGATTCCTGTATTTTTTGCTAAGGGTAAAACACCTATGCGTGTAGAACTTCAAATCCGAACTAATGGGATGGATTTCTGGGCAACGTTGGAACATCAGCTTCGTTATAAAAAAGGCATTGAAGAAATGCCTGGATATGAAGAGATCAGTGAAGAATTACTTCATTCTGCAAGAGTTGTCATTGAAGCAGATAATGAAATGCAGAGAATAAAAGACAAAATTGGTATGTTCCACGAAATTTAAGCAGAAATTTGATTGAGTAGAAAGGTTGGAATATATATGAAACAAGATACTTTAGAAGGAAAAGCGAAAACAAAAAACGGAGTAAAACGATTGTGTTTTTCCATAATCTGTATTCTTCTAGAAGTAGTTTTTATTATTACTATTGTAACACGCTTAAATGAATATGCAGAAATCATAAATCTATTTACAAGGATTTTAAGTGGAATTTTAGTTTTGAGATTGTATGCATCAGATAAGACATCTTCCATGAAAATGCCTTGGGTTATATTAATTTTAATTTTCCCAATTATGGGTGTAGGCCTATATTTATTGATTGGTTTGAATGGTGGCACACATAAAATGCGTGAGCGATATGCAGAAATTGATAGCAAATTGTTACCAATGCTTTCCGATAATCAGGAGTGTTTAAGCAGAATAAACGAAACGATTCCGAAGGCAGGAAATATTGCAAGTTATATACAAAGAAATTCGCAGTATCCAATCTATCAGAATACGGATGTGATGTATTTCGATGAAGCAGTAAAGGGATTAGAGACCCAGCTTGAAGATCTTGCAAAGGCACAGAAGTTTATCTTCATGGAGTATCATGCTATAGAAGATGCAGAGGCGTGGCATAAAATCCAAAAGATTCTGGAAGAACGAGTAAAAGTTGGAGTGGAAGTACGCATATTTTATGATGATATGGGTTCTATAGGATTTATTAATACTGATTTTGTAAAAAAAATGGAGTGCGTAGGAATTCATTGCCGTGTATTCAATCCGTTTGTACCAGGTTTAAATTTGTTCTTGAACAATCGTGATCATAGAAAAATAACGGTTATTGACGGGAAAGTTGGGTTTACCGGTGGATACAACCTCGCAAATGAATATTTTAATTATACACATCCTTATGGACAATGGAAAGATACAGGTATTCGTTTAGAAGGAGATGCTGTTCAGTCACTCACAGTGACATTTTTGGAAATGTGGAATGCGGTTAGTGATAAAGATGCGAATGATCCTGATTTTGGTAAATATATTTTTCATTATGATTACAAGGCACAGCAAACGGGGTTTATTCAGCCTTATGCAGACAGTCCTATGGATAATGAACAGGTTGGAGAAGAAGTTTATATCAGTATGATAAATAAAGCTGAAAAATACTGTTGGTTCATGACTCCATATCTGATTATAACAGACGAAATGACACATGCGTTATGTTTGGCTGCTAAGCGAGGAGTGGATGTCAGAATTATTACACCGGGTATTCCAGACAAAAAATTTATTTATAATATCACTCGTTCTTTTTATCATGGATTGGTTAAACATGGTGTGCGTGTTTATGAATGGACTCCTGGTTTCTGCCATGCAAAAATGAGTGTGGTGGATGACTGTATGGCAACTTGTGGAACAATTAATCTGGATTATCGAAGTTTATACCATCATTTTGAAAATGGATGTTTTATGATAGATTGTCAGTCTGTTTTAGACATAAAGAGTGATTTGATAAAAACCATGGGTGAATGTCGTGATGTGACAGAACAATATTGTACCGGACGCAGTGCATATTTACGATTAGGACAATTATTTATGAGATTATTTGCTGGATTGTTATAAGAATCTGATTATTTCAGGAAGAAGGAGGATGCCTATGGCAGAAAAAGTGGATCAGATGGATCCAGATGAAAAAATCGTTGAGATAGCGATTGAACGGTTAAGAGTATTGGCATTGGAACTGAGAAATTATATGAAAATTGCTCATCCGGGAACTTTCATTTCCAAACCAGTAAACTAAGTAAAATAAAAATTCTGATTTACAAATAACAGATAAAGTATTAAAATAAACAAAAAGATATCTTCAGGGCAGGGTGAGATTCCCTACCGGCGGTAAAGCCCGCGAGCCGAGAGGCATGATCCGGTGAGATTCCGGGGCCGACAGTACAGTCTGGATGGAAGAAGATGATAGTACAGTTGATTTTTTGTATGAATGAATGTAGTATCAGAGCTCTGAGATGGTGATCCATTTCAGAGCTTTTTATATAGGAAAATCAGACATTCATTTATCAATCATATGTAACAGATCAATTCCACCCTGCAGATATTTCTGCAGGCTTTTTTTGTATCTGGTACATCGTTTTCGAAATAACTATACCATTCACTTGTCTGTGAATCCGATTGCACATGTTTAAAAGCCTCGGCGTAGCCCAGGCAAAGAACAGGAATAAGAAAGAAGGAATAGAAATGACGGATCAGGAATATATGCTTCGGGCTATTCAACTGGCCAAAAAAGGAGAAGGCTGGACGAATCCCAATCCTATGGTAGGGGCAGTGATCGTAAAAGACGGAAAGATCATCGGGGAAGGCTATCATAAAAAGTATGGAGAACTTCACGCGGAACGTAATGCAATTGCTTCTCTTACAGAATCAGCAGAAGGTGCGGTGATTTATGTCACGTTGGAGCCTTGCTGTCATCATGGTAAAACACCTCCATGTACGGAAGCGATCATTGAACAGAAGATCAGAAAAGTGGTGATCGGTTCCAGAGATCCGAATCCGAAAGTGGCAGGAAAAGGTGTACAGATGTTAAGGGAAGCCGGTGTAACAGTAGTTGAAGATTTTATGAGAGAAGAATGTGATCAGCTGAACCCGGTGTTTTTCCATTATATTACTACGAAGACTCCTTATGTGGTAATGAAGTATGCCATGACACTGGATGGAAAGATCGCAACGAAAACAGGAGCATCAAAATGGATCACCGGAGAATCTGCACGAAAAGAAGTACAGCATATGCGGCATCAGTACATGGGAATCATGGCTGGTATTGGAACTGTGCTTGCAGATGATCCGATGTTAAACGTCCGGGTAGAAGGCTGGAAAAGTCCTGTCAGGATTGTGTGTGACAGTAAGCTCAGGATCCCGCCGGGCAGTCAGATTGTAAAAAGTGCGGAAAAGTACCGGACGATCGTGGCTTATGCAGAACAGAAAAATGCAGAAGAGAAAATAAAAATATTACATACCATGGGAGTTGAAACCATTTACTGTCCCGACGAAAAGAATCAGATAGACCTTAAGAAGCTGATGGCAGATCTTGGAAACAGAGGCATTGACAGCATCCTCCTGGAGGGAGGAGGTACGTTAAATGACAGTGCACTGCGAGCTGGAATTGTAAAGGAAGTACAGGCTTTTGTGGCACCAAAGCTGTTTGGCGGTGTGGCTGGGAAGACACCGGTAGAGGGTATTGGAGTTGAACTGCCGTCTGAAGCAGTGGAACTGAAATATACAGATATCTGCCAGATCGGTGAGGATATCCGGATAAAATGTCAGGTGTGTGATAAAAAACAGGAGGAATCATGTTTACAGGAATCGTAGAAGAGAAAGGAAAAGTCCGTTATATACAGCTGACAGGGGAATCAGGGATCCTGGCAGTGAAAGCCCGGAAAGTCCTGGAAGGGACAAGGATCGGTGACAGTATCGCTGTGAATGGTGTGTGTCTGACAGTTACGTCGATTCAGCCGGACGGATTTACTGCCGATGTGATGGCAGAGACGATCAGAAGAAGCAGTCTTGGCAGCTGCAAGGCCGGAAGCCAGGTAAACCTGGAACGTGCAATGGCTGCAGACGGCAGGTTCGGGGGACACATAGTAAGCGGCCATATTGATGGGACTGGCGTGATACGTTCCATGCTCCGGGAAGAAAATGCCATCTGGGTATCAATTGAGACATCGCCACAGATTTTGCATCTGATCGTGGAAAAAGGATCCGTCTGTATTGATGGGATCAGCCTGACAGTTGCAAGGGTTGATGAAGCTGGTTTTCAGGTGTCGGTCATTCCACATACAGGAGAAGAAACCACTCTTTTGGAAAAGGTGCCGGGGGATCTGGTTAATCTGGAAAATGATGTGATCGGAAAATACGTAGAAAAACTGCTTGGCATCAGAAAAAACGAAGAAGAGAAAAAAGAATCCGGAATTACGATGGAGTTTCTTGAAGAATTCGGGTTTTAGAACAGGAGGATATACACTATGTCACAAAATTATCAGTACAACACAATTGAAGAAGCACTTAGGGATCTTAAGGAAGGAAAAATAGTTCTGGTCACAGATGATCCGGACAGAGAAAATGAGGGAGATCTGATATGTGCGGCAGAGTTTGCGACCAGGGAAAATATTAATTTCATGGCGACCTATGCAAAGGGTCTTATCTGTACACCGATGAGTGCAGAAATTGCGGCGAGATTGAACTTTCCGCCGATGGTTGCGGAGAACACGGACAATCACAGTACAGCATTTACCGTGGCAGTAGATCACGCAGATACAACCACAGGTATCTCTGCGGAAGAGCGCTCCTATACTATCATGAAGTGTGTGGATGATCAGTCAAAACCGGAGGATTTCAGAAGACCGGGACATGTGTTTCCGCTTATTTCCAGAAAAGGCGGGGTTTTGGTACGAAATGGCCATACAGAGGCAACAACAGATCTTATGAGACTTGCCGGACTGAAAGAATGCGGCGTGTGCTGTGAAGTTATGAAAGAAGATGGAACTATGATGCGTACATCACAGCTATGGGAAATGGCAAAAGAGCATAACCTTACATTTATTACGATCCGTGATCTGCAGGATTATATAAGAATACATGAAAAGCATGTAAAGGAGGAAGCCGTTGCAAACCTCCCAACGCAGTACGGTGATTTTAAAATGTATGGTTATATCAATGATATTACAGGAGAGCATCATCTGGCACTGGTAAAAGGTGATCTGGGAGATGGTGAGGATGTGCTTTGCCGGGTACATTCGGAGTGTCTGACAGGGGATGCATTCGGATCGCTCAGATGTGACTGTGGCCTGCAGCTGCAGACAGCGATGCGCCAGGTAGAAGCAGAAGGCCGAGGAATCATTCTGTATATGAGACAAGAAGGCCGAGGAATCGGACTGATCAATAAGATCAAAGCATATGCGCTTCAGGAGCAGGGATACGATACTGTGGAGGCTAATGTGAAGTTAGGGTTTGCACCGGATCTCAGAGAGTACTGGGTCGGGGCACAGATACTGTCAGACCTTGGTGTGAAATCATTAAGATTACTGACAAATAATCCGGATAAAGTCTATGGACTTGGCGAATTCGGACTGAAGATCAATGAGAGAGTACCTCTGGAGATTCCGGCACAAAAGTATGACCGGAAGTATATGAAGACGAAGCAGGAAAAGATGGGTCATATTTTTAAAGAAATAAATTTATAAAAAACAGCAAATATCAGGAGGAAGAAAAAATGAGACAGATCAATTTAGTAGAAGGAAAAGTAGTAGCACCGGAGGGAATGAAGGTTGGTATCGTGGCAGCGAGATTCAATGAAATTATTGTGAATAAATTATTGGGAGGGGCAGTCGACGGACTGGTAAGACATGGAGTAGAAGAAGAGAACATTACTGCAGCATGGGTACCGGGAGCATTTGAGATTCCGATTACAGCACAGAAGATGGCACAGTCAGGAAAATATGATGCAATTATCTGCGTTGGAGCTGTCATCCGTGGAGATACTTCACATTATGATCTGGTGTGTAATGAATCTGCCAAGGGAATCGCACAGGTTGAACTTGCAACAGGAATCCCGGTTTTATTCGGAGTGATCACGACTGAAAATATCGAGCAGGCTATTGCGCGTGCAGGAAGCAAAGCGGGAAATAAAGGCTATGATTGTGCATTATCTGCGATTGAGATGGTCAATCTGATGAAGCAGCTCTAAAAGACAGGAAAATAAATGATGACAAAAACGATCATATTCGATTATGATGGAACGATCCATCATACCCTTGGAATCTATGAACCGGCATTTCGTGAAACCTATCAGTGGCTGACAGAACAGAAGGTTACCGAAGAACGGGAGATAGGCTCGGTGGAAATTGCCGGCTGGCTGGGACTTAACAGTAAGGAGATGTGGAATACATTTTTGCCGGAACTGGATCAGAGCTATAAAGAGCAGGCAAGCAGGATGGTAGGAGATCTGATGATAAGACAGATCAGGAAACATAAGGCAGTGTGGTATCCGGGAGCAGAGGAGATGCTAACAGCTTTGAAGAACCGGGGATATCACCTTGTGATCTTAAGTAACTGTAAAGCTTCATATCGTGAGGCACACTGGAAGGAATTTGGGATGGAACGATGGTTTGACCGTTTTTATGACTGTGAATCATACAGATTCCGTCCAAAGACAGAAATTGTGCAGGAAATCATCCGGGAATATAGTGGCCCTTATCTGGTAGTCGGAGACAGGAGACAGGATCTGGAATGTGCCAGGTCCTGCAAAAGCCCTTTTATAGGATGCCTGTATGGATATGGTGAGAAAGGGGAACTGAATGGGGCTGATTATTATGCAGAACATATAGAGGATATACTGCAGATGGTGATATGATTTTAGGATAGTCATAGTGATAGAGGTAATCCACTTTCCTAACCCCATCTGTACAGTAAAGTTCTCAAGTCCAGTTGTACAAAGCGCTACTGCACGGGGAACCAGATGGAATGCATCTCCACTTCCTAAAAGAACTGCCATAATTCCAAACATGGTAAACTGTCGGTTTCCTTTGCCTTTGCGGATCATTTATAGATTTTACTGTGGAAGATTTTGCATAAAGTGTTTTCCGTGCTTGTGTGTACCATTATCTGATATCAAAGCAGTACAGGGTGATTCCGGCCATGCACAGGTCAATATGGTTACGGATGCGTACTCTCATATTCCGGATGATGACCAAAGGAAAAATGCAGAGCTTTTTAAAGAAGCATTTTATGAGAAAAAGAATCTGAATCCAGAGAGGCGGGCGTTGCTCAATTCGTTGGCGAAAACGATGAAGTAATGAAAAATAGTGAAAAAATAGTGTAATTTTAATGAAAAAACAATCCATAAAACGATATAATATATGGATGAAATGAGGATATTTATTGTGTATATGGATATTCTATCTCCATCAAATCTATTGAGATCTCCATCATTTGATGATAGAATGATGGAGATAAATTGAAAACACTCTTAGAAGTTGCATTGATTCAGAGTACGGGAGCATCCAACCGAATCGAAGGCATATTTACAAGCGATAAGCGTTTGAAAGAATTGGTAAGTCAAAAAGCAGAACCCCGCAACCGATCTGAGCAGGATATTGCTGGTTATCGTGAAGTACTTTCCACAATTCACGAAGGCTATGAATATATCAACCCAAGACCGAACATTATTTTGCAGTTACATCGAGATCTGTACTCCTATTCACAGGGGGGTGCTGGTGGAAGTTATAAGAATTCCGATAATGTAATTGCAGAAACAGATACCGAGGGTCATCAGAAGGCACGTTTTATTCCAGTTCCCGCATTTCAGACTGATGAAGCGATGGAAGAACTTTGCGCTCGCTTCCTTGAAGCATGGGAAGCTGACCGCATTGATAAACTGATCCTGATTCCCATGTTCATTCTGGACTTTCTGTGCATCCATCCTTTCAATGACGGAAATGGTAGGATGAGCCGTTTGCTCACTTTACTGCTTTTTTACAAGGCGGGATACATCGTTGGAAAATATGTCAGTATGGAAATGCTGATTGAAAAGACAAAAGAAACATATTATGAAGTTTTGCAAAATGCGGATCAAAACTGGTATGAGGGAGAGAATGATCCCAAGCCATTTATTAAATATATGTTAGAAGCAAAATAAAGTAATATTTTAGAGGGCAGAAATGCCCTCTTTTTCTTTTACGCAGTAAATAAACCTTTGATAGACGCACTTGGAATTGCTTCATATCCATCTCCAACAAGTCCCTTAAGAGCGGCAATATCAGATGTGTTTTTAGCAATCTTCGGTTTTTCAGTAGCAAGGTCTTTTTCTACAGCAGTAATTTTGCCTTCCGCTGTATCCATTCTACCTTTAACAGCAGTAATATCTTCGGCATTCTTTTTATCAGCAGCCTCTAATGTAGGTAATTTCTTTTCGATAGCATCAATTCTGCCTACAGCAGCTTCAAGATCAGCAGCTTTTGCATACTTAGAAAGATCAGAATCAGCAAGAGCTTTAGATACGTATTCTGCAATATAACCTACGATATCTTTAGATGTAGCAGATTCTGGAAGAGTACCGATAAGAGTCTTCAGCTTTGTGATATCCTCTTTATTTGTTTTGATCTGAGAATTCATTGTAGCAGCATCAGATGCATGTGTAGAAATCCAATCAGAAATCTCTTTCAGTGTATCATATGCCTCTGGAGCATCAGCAACAATCTTTGCGACTGCATCAGAAACAGCTTTCTTTACAGAGCCATCGCCTGTACCATTCAGAGTGTTGATAGCTTCTGTATTAGCTGCTACGCTTGCTTTTAATGTAGAGTCATCATACTGACCAGCAGTAACAGCTTCTTTGATATAAGCAACTACATTTTTAGCTTTTGCATCAGCAGGAATAGTACCAACATATCCCATTACCTCAGCTTTAGCAGAATCAGCAGCACCAGCAACATCGAAGTCTGCAGCAGTCTTTCCAGAATCTACCAGATTACCATTTTCGTCTAATCCTGCAAGATGACCTTTTACTGCGCCTTTTACTTTGTCAGCTTTTCCTGTCGGCTGAGGAATAGTAATAGTAAATGCTGCTTCATCAATAGTTACTGGAGCAGTTTTTGTGTAGAAATAAAGTGTGTATCCGTCTTCTGACTGAGATACTGTTTTAATTGAGCTTTTAACAGCTTCACTGATTTTAGAGTCGATCTGTACGTTATGCAGATTTAAAAACTCTTGAAGATTAGAAAGTGTAGCGAACTGTAATTTTGCCATAATTAGTTTCCTCCTTGAAATATGTTTGTTAAATCTTTGGAATCAATACCTCCGAGTTTTCGATCTAAAGCAGCGTCAATATGTTCGTCTAAAACATCCAGAACAGTTTCTTCAATGATATTTGAAACATATTCTTTTACAGAATCAGCACTTGCAAAATTCTGCTCATTAATCCACTCCTCGGTTACATAACGATCAGTCGTATATTCACCATCTTGTTGAATGAAATAAAGAGTAATAGATTTTCCTTGCATTTTTGTGATTGTCGTGCTGGAAGTATCAGCATCATGAGATACAAGATACAGAACATCGTCTGCAGAAGATTGAACAGTAGTATTGTTTCCACCAATGATACATTGGCCTTTTACTTTATAAATACCATCATCGAGTGATGATATCTTCACAGGAACAGTAAGTGTACCTATAAGATTTACAATAGGTACGTCAGATAATTTGTTATAAGATAAGCTGTTGATATAATCTACAACAGTGGACTTATCTTCAAGATTACCGATTATATTATCTAAAAGAGTAGAAAGCTCAGAAGATTTGACATAATTATCCAATCCAATTGTTTTCTTGACTTCTTCAACAATATGACCTTTATCTTCGTCAGTCATAGATATGTCGTAAGAGAAAAGTAGTTTATCTCCAGAGAAAAACATAAGATTTGATCCGATGCATTTTACATCTGTAATCTGTTTATCTCCTTTGACATATTCTAATGTATTGTCGATGGTCACCCATGCTATACTCTTACTGTCTTGGATGTAACAAAGTCCTGGGTATTTTAGCACCCCTCTTTGTAAAGCCTTTTCTGCAATTTGCTTAGTTGATGCAGAATACCAGGTTGGAATTAACGCCATGCTGTGATCACCTCTTCAATTTGTCATATTCATATTTTGAAATTTCTTTTATTACATAGATGTCATTATCAGGCGGAAAATTATAGAGACCTTCAATGTGCCATCCATATTTTCCGTCTGAACTTAAAATAGCCTGTGCTTCTGTGATATCACATAGAAGCAACAGACTATGTTTTTCCTGATATTTGATATACAGGATATGATTAAGGACATCTACGACTTCATCATTTTTGATTACTTTATAATACATGTGATATCCTCCTTATAAGAGGGGAATAGTTACCCCTCGCATGAAATTGAGAACATAAGTAAAATTCCAGAATTCTGTCCTGGATAAGAGAATCCATATGTTCCACCGGCTTCATTGACTGTATATAACCAATTTGCAACTGTAGCATTCGGAGATCTGGTCCAGTAAGATTTATACTCCGTAGGAGCAGAAGATTTTGCTTTCTTTCTGGTATCATCATCTGTGAAATAAGCAATAGGAGCATTTGTTTCAGAGATATATGGTTCAGAAGCAGATGTAGGATCAACTTCATATAAAGACGGAATATAGAATCTACAGTTAGATACAGATGTGTCATTGGATTTATTACCGATAGAAGAGTATACTTTGACTGGTTTAATCAATGCTTTCCATAAAGGAGAGATCGCTTTAAGCAGTCTGGTATTCAGCCAAGTATTCAGTGTAGAATCAGCCCATCCACCAGTATTTGTACTTTTATTACTGTAAGGTTTCTCAGTCCCTAACAGATTAGAAGCAACAAATGTGATATTTGCTCTCTTAGAAGCAACATCAGATAAATAATATCCTTTAAACTTAGCCACTTCCATAGGAATCACTTCATGAATCCATGCAGCAATATCCATACACTGTTCTTCACCAAGATCTGCATACCAAACCTTAGCCCAGTGAACAGTACCTTTTGCATAGTTCTCATAAACACCATCGTCAGCCTTAGAACATCCGAAGACGAGAGTAGAATCATGCTCAGGGATTCTGATTGCGTTGAGAGTAGTAGTAGATACTTCTTTTCCGGTCATGTTTGAATTGTATACATACAGTTTCTGACTTCCTGCTTCATGACGGATTACTACGATTTCTCTGTTTGTTCCAGCAGAAGGAGATACACTATCAGTATTCCATGAAAATCTAGGTTCTTGAGAATACCACAGTCTGAATCCATTAGAACCATCGCTTTGGAAACACTGA
>OODU01000928.1_pt1 | contig 31170 bp, 25 predicted proteins | sample 1671171 | NCBI WGS metagenome assembly OODU01 (sample SAMN06348129, study PRJEB24527) | human gut metagenome | biome: human gut; feature: ankylosing spondylitis patient; material: feces | host: Homo sapiens | place: China | collected 2015-10
CTGAAAAACCTTGTATTTCCAAGCATTTTTAAGCATTAGATGCCACTTCCCGATGTCGTATCGGGTCTACTCCTAAGCGAAACGCCCCCGGTTCGAATCCGGGTAGGGACATCCTGTTACGAAATGCGAAGGTCATTTTTCCCATGGAAAAGACGATCTTCGCATTTTTCATTTTGAACCGATCACCAAAATTAGCCAGCTAATGCCATTAGCAGAATTTTCAGTTCCAGCTAATAAAATCAGGCTTCCAGCTAATGAAGCCCCATAAAGCACCTTTTGGACTCTGTTTTCCGGCTCTCTGCTAAAATTGGCAGCCGCTTTTCTGTAAATCCATGTAAATACAAGATAATTTGTGTAAATCTATTTTCCACATTCCCGCCCAAAACCGTGCAAAACACTTTTCTCCATACATAGCGCGTTCACTCGCTGTTCTCTCGGAACAGAAAGAGGAACGCGCTTTTTTGTTTTCGGGCTGAACTTCCCGAATCCACCAAAGGAGGGTTTACCGATGAAAAAAGTTCTGACCGTCACGATGGACGGTATCCGCTACCATGCTTCCCGCCCGGCAGATTGCCGGCACTGCTTCTTCTGGAAGAACCGAAAGAAGGGCTGCGTTCTCGGTAAAGAGAACTGCTACTATCTGATCGAGCCGCCCAAAGGCCCCAGCAAGTGCGAAGGGTGCCCCTACAAGCGGGCAAAGCCCTGTGTGCTGGTTCCCTGCTATCCTCACCCATGCGCCGCCATTTCTTTCTGCGACGAATTTCGCTTAAAAGATCGTACTTGTGCATGATTCTTAAAATTGTCTTTGGATTTTTGACGATTCCTTCGCTATCCAGCCAAAGTTTCATCCGGCGATAGCCGTATGTCTTTTGGCAGACTTCCTGCTTTGCACGAATCTTTTCAGCAAGCTCAAAGTCCTTTTGGGGATGAACCAGTTGTTTGACATACTTGTAGTAACCGCTGCGGGAAACCTCAAAGAACTGGCACATCTGTTTTAGGGGATAGCATTCCCGGTGGCGATGAATCACTGCATATTTGAAATTTGGCTTCACCTCCTTTCTGCGAACCGCAGAAAAACCCGCAGCAGGTCATTCTCCATTTTCAGGCGTTGAATCTCATATGCCTGTTCTGCGATGATGTTTTTTGGCTCAGAGTTCTTGCGGTGTTGCCCTCTTGTTCGAATCGGTATGCCTGATTCTATTTTTTCCTTTTTTATCCTGTAACGCCGGAGCCATTTTTTGATTTGTTCTTTTTCCAGTCCAAGACTTTCGGCAATCTCTCTGTGCGTTTTTCCCTCTTCTCGCATGGAAAGAATCTGCTTTTCGTATTGGTCGATTTTTGTATATTTTCTGGACATAGCAAAGCCTCCTCATGTAGTTTTATTATCCTACATGGGGAGGTCTTTTGTCTATTGTCTACTTTTTACGGACCAGTTCAGTTTTGTTTTTTCTCTGTCTACTCTAGGGGTAGCATATCAGTTTCCAGCATGGTGAGCGGCTTTTTACTACAAGTATGAGGAATCAAAGAAGTCTTTTAAGGTGATTCCCAAGACCAGACAGATTCTTTCGATGGTTTCTAGAAAAGAATGGTCAAATTGGAGGAAAGGTCAATCCTGATGGGAACAGTCTTTATTCTCCTTGTCTATGCCATCGTCTAGATCGGGAAGATATTGATAGAACACCTTTTTCTCAAGGACCCACCGGGCAAACAGCGCATATCCGGCAGGTGCCAGAAGGATCAGCGGCGGGCAGAATGCTGTCAGCAGGCCGAACGCAGCCAGCACCACCAAAAGCAGCAGACTTTTGTCAAAATGGAGCAATGCCATGGCACCGGACTGCAATACCGTCTTTTTGACCGGGTCGTCGAATCTTGCCGCATAGGCTGCGTTGTAGATCATCCAGGCCAGCCCACAGGTACTCAGCACCGTAAAAATGATCCAGAGATTACCCGTCGCTGCCTGTTGCCCCTTGAGGTAATGGGTCATAAAGCAGTCAGCCAGCAGAATGCTCTCCGGCACTGCCAGAGCAAGAAAGCTCAAAGTTGCCTGTCGGAAGCTCCGGCGGAAGGCCCGGAAAAATTCCTCGCTGACCGTTCCCCGGTCCTCAATTAGGGACTTGTTCACTGCATAATAGAGGGCTGTGCTGGAAATGCCCAAGGTAAACAGCGGCAGGCTTCCGATTAGCCACAGCAGGCTGAGAATCACCATATCCGCAACCCTGGTTAAGAAACGGAACAGAGGGGCATCCAGGTCGAAAAAGTCATTCATAGGGTATCACCTGGTTTACTTCTGGAGCACAAAGGCCTCATAGGGGCGCAGGGTCACAGCGCCGGTGGGAGCGGTGTCAGGATAATTGCCGATCAGGCGCCGGGCCCCCGCAAAATCAGCGGGAATTGTGAAGGCCGCGTCCTTGTCTGAGAAGTTGCAAGCGATCAGGTAGTTCTCGCCGGTCTCGGCCAGGGTACGCCGGTAGGCAAAGACCTGGGGGTTCTCCTCGGCCAAAAGCTGGAAGGAGCCGTAAATCAGCCCCAAATGGCTCTTGCGCAGGGCGATCATCTGCTTGTAGTAGTTGAGCACCGAGTCCGGGTCTTTTTCCTCGGCGGCGGCGTTGATGGCGGTATAGTTGGGGTTGACCTCAATCCAGGGGGTGCCGGTGGTAAAACCGGCGTTCGGGGAGTCGTCCCACTGGACCGGGGTACGGGCGTTGTCCCGGCTGCGGAGGGCCAGGCACTCCATCATTTCGTCTGCAGAAATCAAGCCTGCGCCGGTCAGCTCCTTGAAGGCGTTGAGACTTTCGATATCCCGGTACTGGCTGAGATCTTTGAAATAGGCGTTGGTCATCCCCAGTTCATCGCCCTCATAGATGTAGGGAGTACCCTGCAGGCTCAGCAGGCAGGTGGCCAGCATCTTGGCGGAGAGGGGCGAGTCATCGCCCCAGCGGGATGCAGCCCGGGGCTGATCGTGGTTGCCCCAGAACAGGCTATTCCAGGCTTTGCCGTCCAGGCCGGTCTGCCAGTGACTGAGAATTTTCTTGAGCTGCATAAAATCGTAGCGCTGGGTGGTCCACTTGCCCAGGGGTCCGTCCCCAATGCCGACGTGATCAAATGGGAAGACCATGTTCAGCTCCTTGCCGTCCAGCCCCGCATACTGGGGGGCGTTTTCCACCGTGGCGCCGGGGGTCTCGCCCACCGTCATAATGTCGTATTTCGAGAGGACCCGCCGGTTCATCTCCTGCAAAAATTCATGGATGCGGGGCCCATTGACATAGTAGGGACCACCATTGCCATACAGTCCGTGTTTCTCGCCATCCGGAAAGCGCTGGTCCTTGGAAATCATACTGATGACGTCCATCCGGAACCCGTCGATGCCCTTGTCAAACCACCAGGTCATCATGTTGAACACTTCGTCCCGGACTTTGGGGTTCTCCCAGTTCAGGTCGGGCTGCTTGGGGGAGAACAGGTGCAGGTAATACATATCGGTCTGGGGGTCGTATTTCCAGGCCGAGCCGCCGAAGCTGGCGCCCCAGTTGTTGGGCTCGTGGCCGTCTTTGCCCGGCTTCCAGATATAGTAGTCTCGGTAGGGGTTATCCACCGACTTGCGGCTCTCGATGAACCAGGGGTGCTCGTCCGAGCTGTGGTTGACCACCAGGTCCATCACAATGCGGATGCCCCGCTGATGGGCCTCGGCCAGCAGGGCGTCGAAGTCCTCCATGGTGCCAAACCGGGGGTTGATGGCCCGGTAGTTGGAGATGTCGTAGCCGTTGTCATCCATGGGGGAGTCCATGACGGGGCACAGCCACAGCACATTGACCCCCAGATCCTTTAGGTAATCCAGCCGGGAACGGATGCCGTTCAGGTCTCCGATGCCGTCCCCGTCCGAGTCCTGGAAGCTGCTGGGGTAGATTTGGTATACGATGCTTTCTTTCCACCATTTGCGGTCCATGGCAATGCCTCCTTATTCTTCTGCGGGGATGGTGACCCCGTCGTCGTCGTAGCGGTCATAGCTGGCTCCGGGCCAGCCGATCATCCGGATGGTGGCGGGGTCGATGCCGGCCACCGTCTGGGCGGGGTCCGCCACCGGGATGCAGGCGCCTTTGCGGATGAACAGAGGTACCTCGTTGAGGGCCACCTTCACAAAGTGGGTGCCGGCGGGGAGGACTTCCTGTGTGATGCGGCCCTCAGGGCCGAACTTGACAAACAGCATCTCCTCGGGCAGATACACCATCCGTCCGGTGGCGTTCTGGGTGTAGACCGGGGCAATCATCACCTCATTGCCCAGCATCAGCTGGTCCTCGGTCTGAAGGGCGATCTCGTCTTCGGGGTAGACGAAGGCCAGGGGCTTGAACAGCATATCGCCGTTCAGCGCTGCCTTCATGTATTCGCTGTAGAGGTAGGGGATCAGCCGGTAGCGGGTCTCGATGACGCTGCGGAAGTCCTCGGGGCCCTCAAACTGGTAGAACTCCTGCCGGCGGGTGTCGCTGCCAGAGTGGTTGCGCATCAGGGGGGTGAACACCCCCAGCGCCAGCCACCGCAGCAGCAGATCCCGGCTGGTGTCGGCGTTGAAGCCACCCAGGTCGGCTCCCACATACAGGAAACCGCACATATTGAGGGAGGGCAGCATCTTGAGGTTCAGCAGCAGGTGGCTCCACCAGGAGTGGTTGTCGCCGGTCCAGACGCCGCCGTACCGGTGCATCCCGATGCAGGAAGACCGGGAGAACAGCAGAAACCGTTTGCCCGGGGCAATGCTGGCCAGCCCCTCCGAGGCGGCCCGGGTCATGTTGTAGCCGTAGAGGTTGTGGACCTGGTCGTGGCGGACCATTTTGCCGTCCACCTTGTGATAAAAGCGGGCGTAGTCTTCCGGCGCATTGGACAGATTGAGCCAGCCGATGGCCTGGCCAAAATGATCGATGGTGCCGTCTTCATGGGGAACCGGCGGATGATCCAGCCGCTCGGCCAGCCCCTCCCGGGAGTAGAAGATGGCGGGCTCGTTCATGTCGTTCCAGAAGCCCTCGATGCCGCAGTCGGTCAGAGCCTTGTACTGGCTGCCGAACCAGGCCCGCGCCTCGGGGTTCAGCACGTCGGGGAAGTGGCTCCACCCCGGCCAGACGGTTCCCTCAAAATCGGTTCCGTCGGCCCGCTTGCAGAAGTAGCCCTTTTCCTTGCCCTCGTCGCAGACCGAATAGCCTGCTTCCTCCTTGACGCCGGCGTCGATGATGGGCACCAGCCGGACGCCCTGCTCTTTCATCTTGGATACAAAGCCGGAAAAATCGGGGAAATTCTCCGGGTTGACGGTGAAGTCCTTGTAGTGGTCCATGTAGTCGATGTCCATATACACCATGTCCAGGGGAATGTGGGCCTGGCGGTGTTTGGCAACCACCTCTTCAAAGTCGGCCTGGGTCTTGTAGCCGTAGCGGCTCTGGCCAAAGCCAAAGGCAAATTTGGGCGGGATGTAGCTGCGGCCGATGATGGCCCGGAACTGCTTGACCACATCGCAGGCGCTGTCGCCGGTGATGACGTAAAGGGCCAGGTCGGCCCGCTCACAGGTGACTTCCAGCCAATCCCTGCGGGTGAAGCCGATGTCAAACCGAATCCGGGCGGGATAGTCGAAGAACAGCCCCAGATTCTGCTGGCCCGAAATCACGATGAAGTTGTGGGCGGCGTACATTCGCTGCTTGTTTTCGGTGTGGAGGCCGTCGTCCACATTGTCGCTGACGTAGACAAAGCCCCGCTTGTTGATGCCGCGGTTGGCTTCGCCCAGGCCGTAGACCCGGTCGCCCTCCGCCAGGGGGCAGGCAAAGCAGAAGCCGGACTCGCTGGTTTTGACCGTTCCCACAGGGGGTTCGCCTTGGCTTGCAGGGATTGGTGCGACCACCGATTCGGTGTCAAAGGGAACACCATAGAGATACTTTTGAATCATACCGTTCTCCCAAATAAAAGTGACTGAGTGGTTGTTTTGTCAGACAGAGCGCCCCGTCTCCGGAGCGCTCTGAAAGAATATAAATTAGCCCTTAACAAGAATATAAATTAGCCCTTAACCGAGCCCACCACAATGCCGGAAACGAAGTACCGCTGCAACAGGGGATAGATCAGCAGCAGCGGGATAACTGCAATAACGATCTTGGCTGCATTGAGGTTGGTGTTGCCCAGGGAGGCAGAATCCACCACGGCAGACAGATTGCCCTGCTTGATCAGATCTTCCACGTTGATCTGCAGACTCTGGATATAGGTCATCAGGGGATAATAGGCGGCTTTGGACATGTAGATCAGGCCGCTGTAGAAGTCGTTCCAGCTGCCCACAATGCTGAACAGGGATACGGTGGCCAGAACCGGCTTGGAAATGGGGATGAAGATCTTGGTCAGAACCTGGAACGGGTTGGCGCCGTCAATGAAGGCGGCTTCCTCAAGCTCTTTGGGAACGGCAGCAAAGAAGTTCATCACCAGGATGACATTGAAGATGGGCACGGCTCCCGGCAAAACCAGGGCCCAGACGGTATTGAGCAGGCCGTAGGATTTGACAACCAGGAAGGTGGGGATCATGCCGCCGTTGAAAAGCATGGCAAAAATCATCAGGTTTGCATAGATGTTGCGGCCCCGGAACTGTGCGTTGGTTTTGGAGAGGGGATAAGCCATCAGTACGATCAGCACAAAGTTGATGATCAGGGCCAGCACAACCCGCTCCACCGAGATCAGGAAGGAGTGCCAGAACTGGGAGTCCTCCAGGATCTTCTTATAGGCTGCGGTGCTGAATCCCACCGGGATCAGCCCTACCATGTTGCCTTCCACTGCTGCAGAGGAGGAGAAGGAGATGGCAACAATGTTCAGCAGCGGCAGCAGACAGACTAGGCCCAGCAGAATAATAATGATGTAGATGATGACAGTGCGGAGTTTATCAACTTTCATTGCCAGACGGACCTCCTTAGAAAATTTTGCTGTCGGTGTACTTCTGAGCCAGCTTGTTGGCGCCGATCATCAGAACAAAGGCGATCACGGACTTCAAAAGGCCCACGGCGGTACCGAAGCTGTACTGCAGGCCCTGCAGGCCGACGCGGTACACATAGGTGTCCAGAATATCACCGGTGGCATAGACCGATGCGCTGTACAGGTTATAGACCTGGTCGAAACCGGCGTTCAGGATGTTGCCCAAATTCATGACGGCCATCAGGACGATGGTGGTGCGGATGCCAGGCAGGGTGACATGCCAGACCTTTTTCCACCAGGTGGCGCCATCGATGGAAGCAGCCTCGTAAAGGGTCGAGTCGATGGAAGTGATGGCTGCCAGATAGACGATGGAGCCATAACCGAACTCTTTCCAGGTGTCGGTCAGGATCAGCAGGGGCTGGAACAGGGAGTTGCTGCCCAGCCAGTTCAGCGAGGTGCCCAGCATTGCGTTGACGGAGCCGTCCAGGTTGAACAGATTCTTGACGACCAGAGCCAGCACAACCCAGGACAGGAAGTGAGGCAGGTAAACCACCGTCTGAACCGACTTTTTCAGGGTCCGGTTCTTGACCTCATTGAGCAGAATCGCAAAGGCGATGGACATGATGGTGGTCAAGACGATTTTGCCCAGGGCGATGATCAGGGTGTTGCGGAACAGCTCAAAGCTGTCTGGCATTTCGAACAGGTATTTGAAATGTTTGAGGCCCACAAAGTCAGAACCGAAAAACCCTTTGGCGGGTCTGTAGTCCTGAAAGGCCATGATGGCGCCGAACATCGGAACAAAGTTGAACAGAATCAGGAAGATGAAACCAGGGAGCATCATGCCGTGGTAATACAGTTGATAGGCCTGGTTTGCGTGGCTCTTTTTGACCTGATTTTTCATCCGTTTCCACCCCCTTTGTTACTGTGCAAAGTATTCCTGGACTTCCTGGGCGATTGCGTCGCCGCCCAGACGCTTCCATTCGCTGACAAAGGTATCGAAATAATCGATGGGCTGTGCGCCGGTCACGATTGCCACATAGGCCTCCAGCTCGGTCTTGTCCAGGGTTGCCTTTTTCTGCTCGCTGGTGGGGGTGGTGGGGGGATACTTGGGGGTGATCCATTCGGCGTTGCCGTTCTTTTCCAGCGCATCGATGGATGCGCCCAGGCCGATGATGCGGGACTCATAGAAGTGCCAACCGCCCAGGGTTTCCTCAGTGACGTTCTGGGGATCCTTCAGGTAGTCCAGAATGGCCTGGGAAGAGCCTCTGTTCTCGGCAATGGTGGTTTCCTCAGGGGTCATCTCGCCGTTGATGACGGCCATGTGCTCGGTGTAGTAAATGGAGGGATTGTTGGAGGGCAGGACTTCCATGTAATAGGGACGGCCCTCGTTGTGTCCGCCGGCGTTGATGTAGGCGATGACCTCCGGCGCGGTTTCCGCGGTGGCGCGGGCCAGATCGTCATAGAGGATGTTCAGCATTTCCACTGCCACCTGGGGATACTTGCAGTCCTTGCTGACCACCAGGAACCGCTCGGCGGCGTTTTCGTGGTAGGCGTGGACGATGCCGTTGTCATCGGCCACCGTATAGGCGATGTACTCGGCCTCCGGCACCAGGGCCTTGACGCTGCTCAGACGCCAGTCGGGGATATGCCATGCGCCAAAGACGATGCCCAGCTCGTTATTGATCATCATGGCGTTGATGTCATCGGTGGTGCGGGTGCCGAACTGGGGATCCAGGATGCCCTCCTCATACCACTCGTTCATCTTGGCCCAGGCAGCTTTGACTTCGGGCGCCAGGGTGGACCAGCTCATGGTACCGTCGGGGTTTTCGATCCATCGGTCGATGTAGCCGCCCATGGCGTTGGCGATGCACATGGCATCGCCGATATCATTGCCGGAAAAAGCCATGCCCACGGTGCTGTTGCCGCCGCCTACATTGGCGTCCACAAAGGCCTTGGCCACAGCGGCGATGTCATCCAGCGTGATGCACAGGTCGCCGTCGGGGTCGGGGTTGATGCCCAGCTTGTCCAGCCAGTCCTTGCGCATCCAGCACAGGACAGGGACGCTGTTGTCGGGGTTCGTACCGGGAATACCCATCAGCCGGCCGTCAAAGGTTGCCATGCTCAGGCAGCGGCCGTCGTAGGAATCGTAGAGGCTCTTGATGTAGTCAGAGGCGTACTCCTCGTACACATCGGTCATGTCATAGGTCAGGCCGTTGTTCACCATCTCGACAAAGGTGTCGTAGCTGATGACGGTCATGATGTCGGGCAGTTCGCCCGAGGCGACGCAGGTGGCCAGCTGGTTTGTGAAAGCGTCACCGCCTGCTTCAAAGCTGTCCACCAGATCCACGTTGAGCTTGGATTCAATGTAACGGGTGTAGGCGTTGTCTTCAAAAGTCTGGCCTTCCGGGAACAGGGCAGCGGCAGAAGGTTCCGCAAAACGGCCCAGGGTGATGGTCAGGGTGTCCACATAGGCTCCGTTTTCGTCCTTGGCCACAGAAACGGCGGCAGATTCATCGCCGCCTCCGCAGGCGGTCAGTGCGGTGAGTGTGCAGGCAACGGTGGCAGCCTTCAAAAATGATCTGCGCGAAATCTTTCTCATGATAAAATCCTCCACGATGTTCAGTCAGATTTTCCGGAATTCGTTTTTTGTCTGCTCCATCCAGGATACAAAAAACAAATCCTCTTCCAGTTTGTATATGTCTCGTTCTGACAGGCTGCGCAGCGTGTCTTTTTGACGAGCTCATTGTACAATACCGAAGAGGATTTGAAAAGGGTTTCGCGCAACGTTTCCTACGAAACTGATAAATACCACAAAAATTATTTGTGGGTTTTGCGCAACGTTTCCTACGAAACTGATAAATGCCACAAGAATTATTTGTGGGTTTTGTGCAGATCTTGTGACCAGGGCGCGGCGTTGGGGGTTGATTCGCGCACCGAGTTGCGGCGGATCAGTTCAACAGGCTGAACGTAATTTTTACACTCCACCGGTTCCTGCCGAATCAGGCGCACCAGCAGTTCCACGGCGGCCTCTGCTTTGGCCGGGACGTTCTGACGCACTGTCGTCAGAGGGGGATGCATGAGTTCTGCATAGATGCAGTCGTCAAACCCGGTGACGGAGACCTGCTCCGGCACCTGTATGCCGTGGTCCTGCAGATAATTCATCACTTCCGCCGCATCATAGTCAGAGGCCAGGGCCACAGCCTTGGCCTGGACAAAGCGATCCAAATAGTGGCCGTACATGACACGGCGCAGAGAAAGATCCTCAGGGAGAAGAATATGGCGCTCTTCTCCGCAGTCAATCCCGGCAGAGCGCATCTGATGCTGAAATCCTTTCCAGCGGTAATGGTCTGCGCCGGTATCACACTCGGCGGCAAAGATGGCCTGGGTGTACCCGTTGTCCAGCAGATACTTTGCAATCATGGCGCCGCCGCCGAAATCATCAGTCCCCACGTTGACGTAGTGGTACTCCGCTTCGGGATAGGTGTCAATCAGGACCATATATTTGTTGAGTTGCCTGCGCAGCTCCTTGTATTTCTTTTCGTCCAGTCCCAGGACGACAAGACCATCCACATTCCATCGGGAGGCAATCTCTGCCACCTGGTCCGTATTTTTGTCCTGGCCATTGATCAGCATGACATAATATCCGTTTCGATGGGCTGTCTCTTCTACACCAGACAGAAATTCTGCCACAAAGGTATCGCGCAGAGAAGGGATGCCGTGGACACAGCTGTAGCCCAGCACCAGTCCAATGATGCAGGACCCTTTGCGGGTCAGCTCACGGGAAGATGTATTCGGGACATAGCCCTCCTGGTTCAGAATTTCCGAAATTTTCCGGATCATTTCCTTGGAAACTTTTTTTGTGTTGCCGTGCAGCACATTGGACACTGTTGTCCGGCTTACACCAACTTGATCTGCAATATCCTGCAAACGCTTCATGGCTGTTCATACGCTCCCTGTTTGATCAGTTGAAACACAAACGGTTTTCAACGTAATCATAGCATATTCATACAGGAATTGCAATCCGAATGATCCTTTGATCTTCAATGAATTCTGAACTCAAATAAAGACTTTTTTGATATGAATACCCAGTAGTGCTTAATCATCTGTTTGCAGGATGATGAAAGCAAGAAAAAGGGCTGCTGCACTGGCTTCTATCCTTGTGCAACAGCCCCATCTTTCGTTTTCTTCAAAAAGCAGGATCCTGCGAAACCGCAGAGCAGGCCGGTTCCATCACTTGCCCAGATGCCAGATGTCGCGGTCGTACTCGGCAATGGTGCGGTCGGAGGAGAACAGGCCCGCTTTGGCGATGTTCACCAGGCACTTGCGCCGCCAGCCCATGGGGTCGCAGGCGTAGTCGCTGAGGGCCTGCCCCTTGCGCACGACGTATGCGTTGAAGTCCGGCAGGGTCTGGAACCAGTCCTTGTGGATCAATTCGTCGTGCAGGCGGGTCAGATTTTCGGCATGACCCGCAGCCAGCATCTCCGGCCCGGTGAGGAACTCGATGGCGCGGCGGATGTTGGCATCGCCCTCCACCCACTGGGCCGGGTCGTAGTCGCCGACGGCATAGCGGTGGATGACCTGATCGGAGGTCTGGCCGAAGATATAGATGTTCTCTTCCCCGACCTGCTGGCTGATCTCCACGTTGGCACCGTCCATGGTGCCCAGGGTCAGCGCACCGTTCAGCATGAACTTCATGTTGCCGGTGCCGGAAGCCTCCTTGGAGGCAAGGCTGATCTGCTCGGACAGGTCGCAGGCCGGGATGAGTTTTTCGGCAGCGGTGACGTTGTAGTTCTCCACAAAGACCACCTGCAGCCACTGGGACACCTCCGGGTCTGCGGCGATGACCTTGGACAGGGTCAGCAGGGCGTGGATGATGTTCTTTGCGATGGTATAGGCCGGTGCTGCCTTGGCACCAAAGATGCTCACCAGCGGGACGGCAGGCAGATGCCCTGCCTTGATCTCGTGGTACTGATGGATGAGGTACAGCAGATTCAGCTGCTGGCGCTTATACTCGTGCAGACGCTTGGACTGGATATCGAACATGGCATCGGGGTTCACCGTTACCTTCTGGGTGCGCAGCAGCCACTCCGCCAGCGCCGCCTTGTTGGTCTTTTTCACGGCGGTCAGTTCGTTCAGCACGGTCTCGTCGTCGGCAAAGGCCAGCAGCTTTTCCAGCTCGGCGGCGTCCTTGCGGAAACCGGAGCCGATGTGCTGTTCCAGCGTAGCGGTCAGGCGCGGGTCGCACTCCAGCAGCCAGCGGCGGAAGGTGATGCCGTTGGTCTTGTTGTTGAACTTTTCCGGGTACAGCTCATAGAAGCCGTGCAGCTCGGAATTTTTCAGGATCTCAGTGTGCAGCGCTGCCACGCCGTTGGTGGAGTGGGTGAAGTGGATGTCCATGTGGGCCATGTGCACCCGGTCGTCCTTGTCGATGATGGCAAGGCTCTCGTCCTTGGTGCGGGTGCGGGCCAGAGCGTCCAGCTTTTCGATGATGGGCATCAACTGCGGCACCACGGCATCCAGATAGGCGCGGGGCCACTTTTCCAGCGCCTCGGCCAGAATGGTGTGGTTGGTGTAGGCGCAGGTCCTGGTCACGATCTCCACGGCTTCCTCAAATTCGATGCCCCGCTCCCCCAGCAGCCGGATGAGTTCCGGGATGACCATGCTGGGGTGGGTGTCGTTGATCTGGATGGCGGCGTAGTCGGCCAGATCGTGATAATTGCAGCCGCGGGCCGCGCACTCAGCCAGAATGAGCTGGGCACCGGCAGAGACCATCAGATACTGCTGGTACACCCGCAGACGGCGGCCAGCCTCATCGGAATCGTCCGGGTAGAGGAAGAGGGTCAGGTTCTTGTCGATGGCGGTCTTGTCGAACGCGATGCCGTCATGGACGATGCTCTCGTCGATGGTGTCCAAATCGAACAGGTTCAGGGTGTTGGTGCGGCCCTCGTAGCCGGTGACGGCCAGCTTGTACAGCCGGGCGGTGTACGCTTTGCCCGCCAGCTTCACCGGGTAGGTGATGTCGGTCTTTTCGGCCCAGCTGTGGGCGGTAAGCCACGGATCGGGCTTTTCGTTCTGGACGCCGTCCTCAAAGGACTGATGGAACAGACCAAAGTGATACCGCAGGCCCACGCCATCGCCGGGCAGATTCAGCGTTGCGAGCGAATCCAGGAAGCAGGCGGCCAGACGGCCCAGACCGCCGTTGCCCAGAGAGGGTTCCGGCTCGACCTCTTCAATGTCCGACAGGCGCTTTCCGGCTGCCGCCAGTGCATCGCGGGCTTCCTCGTACAGACCCAGATTGATGAGGTTGTTGGACAGCAGCTTGCCGATGAGAAATTCGGCGCTGATATAGTACAGCTTGCGCCCGGTGACCGGCTGCACACGGTCGGCGCTCTTCTGCCGCACAAGCTCCAGCAGTGCCAGGTACAGCTCCTGATCGGTGCAGTCCGCCAGCAGCTTTCCGGTGAGGCTCTGTAACGTTTCGGTAAAGCTCATAAACGCATCCTCCTTTGATACAGAAAACAGATTTGACATCTATGATTCAAGATATACCACATAAAACAATCAAAATCTTGCCCAAAAGGTGCAGACTGTGGTACAATCCTATCATCAGGAGGTGAGACGATGCAAAATCAGGCTTCTTTGCAGGAGACGAAGCAGCACGGTGCCGTGCGGTTCCCTTTCAATCTGTATCCCTGCACCATTCCGGGAGACTTCCCGCAGGTGGCGCTCCACTGGCAGGAGAGCATGGAGCTGGTCTTCGTCAAGCGGGGCGCGGGGCTGGTGCAGGTGGGTGCTGTGACCTGCCCGGCCTACCAGGGGGATATCTTTATTTTTACGCCCGGCACCCTCCACGCCCTGCGGCAGAGCGAGGGGCAGTGCATGGAATACGAAAACATCATCTTTGAGCTGGAGCTTCTGGGCGGCGCAGAGGACCTCTGCGCCGAGAAGTATCTGCTGCCGCTCCAAAGCGGGCGCTTGTCGCTGCCGGCACGTCTGACCCCGAACGACCTGTGCTATCTTCCGGCTGCTGCCTGCCTGCGGGAGATAGAGGAAGCCAACCGCGCCAAGCTCCCCGGCTACGAGCTGCTGGTCAAGGGGGCGCTGCTGCGCTTCCTCTCCCTGCTCATTGCGCAGGGGAAGCAGCAGCTCCCCGCAGAAACAGCCGACACCCAGCGGCTGAAAGCCGTTCTGCAATGGCTCTCGGCCCATTATGCCGAGGCGCTCCGGGTCGCCGATGCCGCCGGGGTCTGCTCCTTCAGCGCCAGCCATTTCATGCGCTGGTTCCGGCAGATGACCGGGCAGAGCTTTATCGCCTTTCTGAACGAATACCGGCTGAACGCTGCTGCCGAGGCATTGCAGACCACAGACGAGACCGTCCTGACCATCGCTTCCCGGTGCGGCTTCGAAAACCTCTCCTATTTCAACCGGGCGTTCAAGGCGCACTTCGGCATGACCCCGCGGGAATACCGAAAAAAATAAGCAAACCGAGGCCGTTCCGCTTCTCTGGAAAAGAGAGGGAACGGCCTCGGTTTTTTGCGCATCAGACCTCCGGCGGCGGGCAGCAGCTCTCGCGCGGGATGAGCTTGTGCGGCACGATGATTTTGGTTGCCAGAAGGTTCGGGTTCTCGATGTGGTTGATGGTCTGGCTGGCGGCTTCCATGCCCAGCTGGTAGGGGTTGACGTCCACGGTGGTCAGCTGCGGGCTGGTGATGCGGGAGAACAGCGAGTTGTTGAAGGACACGATGGACAGGTCTTTCGGGACACGCAGCCCCAGTTTGCCGCAGAACTGCTCCAGCACCACGGCCAGGATGTCATCGCTGACCAGCATGGCGGTGGGGTGGTCCGGCGCGGTGAGCAGGGCCTTCAGCGGTCCCTCGTAGGCGTCATTCAGCGTGTTGACCTCCACGCAGTCCTCTTCGCGGGGGGTGATGCCGTGTTTGAGCAGGGACATCTGGTAGCCCCGCTTGCGCTCTGCCGAGAACAGCAGGGCGTTGCTGACCCCGAAATAGGCAATGCGGCGGTGGCCCAGTTCATAGAGGTAATCGGCGGCTTCCTCTCCCGCAAGGGCGTTGTCGTTGTCGATGTAGATGGTCTGGTTGGCCGACTGCGCCGCCTTGCCCACAATGACATGGAGCAGCCCTTCGCTGCGCAGGTACGCCGCCACCGGGCAGTCCTTTTTGGAATAGAGCAGGATGAATCCATCTGCCTGTGCGTTGGCGACCATGCTCTGGATGGCGTCCAGGACCTCGGCATCGTCCTGCCCGGTGATGACCGTGTTCACATACCGCCGCTGGTTGCAGAACTGCCCGATGCCGCGGATGATCTCCAGATGAAAGGCGTTCTCGTAGACGTCCCGCTGCGAGGAGGGCAGAATGATGCCGATGGTCTTGGAAAACGCCTCCACCGGTTCGGCCTCAACGTTCGGTTCATAGCCCAGCTGTGCCATGACGCGGCGCACCCGCTCCTTGGTCTCTCGGCTGATGGAGGGGCTGTCCTTGCAGGTGCGGGACACGGTGGAAGGTGAGACCCCCGCTGCCGCTGCGACATCTTTGATGGTAACTGCCATAGTCTGTTCCTCCTGTATGATCTGCCTCTATTGTAAAGCCGCACGCACACAATGTCAATGTTTGCGCAACGAATCGCGCAAACTGCGCAAAGCCCATCCAACGTGCTCTCGACAATTTTCACAAAGAAAGCGGCAGCTCATTGTGCAAAATGCGGAAAATATAGTTTCGTCCCAAAAAGCTCTTGTAAAAACCGCGTCGTTGGATTATTCTTGTTGCGTAAAGCAGTGCAATCAATGTGCAACAATTGCACGAAATCATGCAATCAAAGGAATAAGGAGGAACATCATGGCAACAACAAAAGCAGCTCCGGGGAAAAAGGGGCTCATCAACTTCGACTTTTTGCAAAAGCTGGGCAAGGTGCTGATGACCGTCATCGCCGTCATGCCCGCTGCCGGTCTGATGATCAGTCTGGGCAAGCTGGTGCAGATGGGCGGCGGTGACCTTGCGGCCGTCATGACCATCGGCACCACCATGGAGAACATCGGCTGGGCTGTCATCAACAACCTGCACATTCTGTTCGCCGTCGCCATCGGCGGCAGCTGGGCAAAGGAGCGCGCAGGCGGTGCCTTTGCGGCGGTGCTGGCATTTGCCCTCATCAACGTCATCACCGGCAACATCTTCGGCGTCACCAGCGCCATGCTGGAAGACCCCAATGCCGTGACCCACACCCTGTTCGGGCAGGAGATCGCCGTCAACGGCTACTTCACCTCTGTGCTGGGTGCTCCGGCGCTGAACATGGGCGTCTTCGTGGGCATTATCGCCGGTTTTGTGGGCGGCGTGGCTTACAATAAATACTACAACTTCCGCAAGCTGCCGGATGCGCTGGCCTTCTTCAACGGCAAGCGCTTCGTGCCCATGGTGGTCATCGCCTACTCGGTGGTCATTTCCATCGTGCTGTCGCTGTTCTGGCCTGTGGTCCAGACCGGCATCAACAACTTCGGCATCTGGATTGCCAACTCTTCCGAGACTTCCCCTGTCCTGGCACCGTTCATCTATGGTACGCTGGAGCGTCTGCTGCTGCCCTTCGGCCTGCACCACATGCTGACCATCCCCATGAACTACACCTCGTTCGGCGGCACCTACACCATCGCCACCGGCGTCAACGCTGGCAGCCAGGTATTTGGCCAGGACCCGCTGTGGCTGGCCTGGGCCAACGACCTCATCAACTTCAAGAAGGCCGGTGACATGGCCGCTTACAACAACCTGCTGGCCACCGTCACTCCCGCCCGCTTCAAGGTGGGCCAGATGATCGGTGCGACCGGTCTGCTGCTGGGCATCGCGCTGGCCATGTACCGCCGGGTGGACGCCGACAAGCGCGCAAACTACAAGTCCATGTTCATTTCCACCGCACTGGCCGTCTTCCTGACCGGCGTCACCGAGCCGCTGGAATTCATGTTCATGTTCTGCGCGATGCCGCTGTACATCGTGTACGCACTGCTGCAGGGCTGTGCCTTCGCGATGGCGGGCATCATCCATCTGCGCCTGCACTCCTTCGGCAATCTGGAGTTCATCACCCGCATCCCCATGTCCCTGCAGGCCGGTCTGGGCGGCGACATCATCAACTTTGTGATCTGCGTGGCCGCGTTCTTTGTCATCGGCTACCTGGTGGCATACGTTATGATCGGCAAGCTCAATCTGGCAACGCCGGGCCGTCTGGGCAACTATACCGATGACAACGCGGACGATTCCGCCGCCGACGCCAAGACCGAGAAAAAAGCGGACAAGAAGACCGATAACGGTCAGGCCGAGCGCATCATCGCCCTGCTGGGCGGCCGGGAGAACATCGTGCTGGTGGACGCCTGTATGACCCGTCTGCGTGTTACCGTGAAGGACCCTGCCAAGGTCGCTGACCTCGCCGCATGGAAAGCCGAGGGCGCCCTGAGCCTGCTGGTCAAGGGCGACGGCATTCAGGCTGTGTACGGCCCCAAGGCAGACGTTCTGAAATCCGACATCAATGATATTCTGTAAAATGCTATGAAACTGTTGACATTGAATACCCACAGCCTTATCATACCGGAGCATGAGGCAAAGCGGGAGATTTTTGTAGACTTCATCGCGAAGGAGCAGCCGGAGGTGTTCGCCTTGCAGGAGGTGAACCAGACGGCCTCAGCTCCGCTGCTGGGGGATGTCCCGGTCGGGTACTACCCCTGCCCCGGCAACAATGTGCCGCTGAAAGCGGACAATCACGCCGCTGCGGTGGCAAAAATGCTGGCACAGCGTGGCATCCATTACGATTGGAGCTGGCTCCCGGCAAAGACCGGCTACGACATTTACGATGAGGGCGCGGCGGTGTTCAGCCGTACGCCCATCACTGCCGCCGAGAACCTGCTGCTGAGCAAGTCCGACGATTACAGCTGCTGGAAGACCCGCCGCACCCTGGGCATCTGTGCAGGAGATGTCTGGTATTACACCGTGCATCTGGGCTGGTGGAAGGACGAAGTGGAGCCTTTTGCCCCCCAGTGGGAAACGCTGTCGCGGGCGGCGGGCACAAAAAAGACCGCTTTTCTGCTGGGCGACTTCAACAGCGAAGCCGATGTGCGGGGCGAGGGCTACGACCTCGTCCTCCGCAGCGGCTGGCAGGACACCTATCGTCTGGCACAGGAGCGGGACGAGGGCTACACCGTCGTGCAGGCCATTGATGGCTGGCGGGATGCCCCGGACGCCGAGGCCAAAAAGCGCATCGACCAGATCTGGTGCTCCAAAGCGGTTCCCGTAAAAAGCAGCCGGGTCGTGTTCAACGGCCTGCGGGAGCCGCTGGTCTCCGACCATGCCGGCGTTCTGATCGAATTATAAAAGGAAGGTACACGAAGATGCAGAGAAGTGCAGGCATTTTGCTGCCCATCAGCAGTCTGCCGTCCCCTTACGGCATCGGCTGCTTCTCGCAGGAAGCATACGACTTTGTGGATTGGCTCAAGGAGGCCGGACAGACCTACTGGCAGATCCTGCCGCTGGGGGTGACCAGCTACGGCGACAGCCCCTACCAGAGCTTTTCCGCCTTTGCGGGCAACCCATATTTCATCAGTCTGGACGCACTGGTGGAAGAAGGCGTTCTGACCGCCGCCGAATGCAAAAAGACAAACTTTGGCCGCAAGGCAGACGACATCAACTACAGCCGCCTGTACACCGAGCGCGGCCGTCTGCTGCGGCTGGCCTACTCCCGCAGCGACATCGGCCACAACGAAGTGTTTGCGGCGTTCTGCGAGAAAAACAAGTGGTGGCTGGACGATTTCGCCCTGTTCATGGCGGTGAAAGACCGCTTTGAGGGCAAGCCGTGGATCGAGTGGGCGGAGGATATCCGCCTGCGCTGGCAGCCCGCCATGGACTACTACCGCCGGGAGCTGTACTTTGAGGTGGAGTATCACAAGTATCTCCAGTTCAAGTTCGACGAGCAGTGGCGCAGGCTGAAAGCCTATGCCAACAGCAAAGGCATCCGGATCATCGGCGATATCCCCATCTATGTGGCGCTGGATTCGGCCGACGCATGGGCAAACCCCGGTCTTTTCCAGCTGGACAAAGAGAACCTGCCCACGGCCGTGGCGGGCGTTCCCCCGGATGGCTTCTCCCCCACCGGCCAGCTTTGGGGCAACCCGCTCTACCGCTGGGAAGCCCACCGCGCGACCGGGTATCAGTGGTGGATCACCCGCCTGTGGTACTGCTTCGAGCTGTACGACGTGGTGCGCATCGACCACTTCCGTGGGTTCGATGAGTATTTCTCCATCCCCTACGGCAGCGAGACTGCGGTGGAGGGCCACTGGGAGAAAGGCCCCGGCATCGAGTTGTTCCGTGCCGTGGAGCAGGCGCTGGGCAAGCGGGAGATCATTGCAGAGGATCTTGGCTACATGAGCGACACCGTGCGCCAGCTGGTGCGGGACAGCGGCTTCCCCGGCATGAAAGTGCTGGAATTTGCCTTTGACTCCCGCGATACCGGCAGTGCCAGCGACTACCTGCCCCACAACTACCCGGTGAACAGCGTGGCCTATACCGGCACCCACGACAACGAGACGCTGGTCTCGTGGTACCAGACCGTCACCGACGCCGAACGCGCCATGGTGCGGGATTATCTGTACGACTACGCCACCCCGGAAGAGCAGCTCTACAAGAGCATGATCGCGCTGATCTTACGCAGTGCGGCAGCGACCTGCATCGTCCCCATGCAGGACTGGCTGGGGCTGGACAACTCCGCCCGCATCAATAAGCCCTCCACCGTAGGCCAGAACTGGCGCTGGCGTCTGAAAAAGACCCAGCTGACCAAAAAGCTCCAAAAGGAGATCTGCCAGCTGACCGCCCGCTACGGCCGGATGAACTGGGCGTAAGGGGAAAAGCCAACAGGCAGGCGACAAATCATGCCCCCAGCCTATCTGCGGCGTGGCGGCTGCGGTTCAATGAGCGCGTTCTGGAATAGGCCGAGGACTCTCGCCTGCTGGATTTCGCGCACATGGAAGAAGAGAGCCGCGCGGAGGTTCCGCGCATATCTGCACCTCCAACGGGCACCCTACCGTTGGAGGTGTTTTTTTATGGATTCTCTGACGCCCTTCATCCGGCACGAGCTGGAAGACAGGCCCGGCGCTTCGGCAGCCCCGGAGGCCGCATGCAGCCGGTGTTCCCCTCCGCTGGGCAAGGAGCCGGACCCGGTCCAGCCGCCCAGCCCGCCCGACGGCCCGGACGTACAGCTCCCGCCGCCGGAGATCCCGCCCAACGAGCCGTCCGGAGTGCCCATGACCGACGGCACCCCCGTGGCCTGCCGCCAGAAGAATGCGGCGGCGTTCCTCAAAGGGCAGGTGCCCGGCGTGATGGCCGAATACGCGCCGGGGCTGTTCTCCACCGAGCAGCGGCTCCACAGCCGCCAGCCCGCCCCGGACGACTCCGAGGGCGTTCAGGACCTTGTCGACTGGCGGGAAGACGCCCCCTACGGTTAAGCGACTGTAAATTTTTCAAAGAATTTTCAATTAGTGGTTGAAATCTGCGCCATGTTCTTTTATTATGGTAGCAAACAAAGCAAAGGCAGGTAAAGGAACTATGGCAGAAATCAAATACGAAGTCGTTCAGCGCATCGCGGTGCTTTCTCAGCGGCCACGCGGCTGGGAGCGTCAGCTCAACCTCATCAGCTGGAACGACGGCGACCCCAAGTACGACATCCGCGACTGGTCCCCGGACGGCACCCGCATGGGCAAGGGCATCTCCCTGAGCCACGACGAGCTGGCCATCCTCAAGGGCATCCTGGACGATCTGGAGCTGTAAGATGGGCGACCGCGAAGAGTTTTTGTCCCTCTGGCACCAGCACGTCACCCGCTCCGGCAGCGAGAAGCTGCTGGAATGGCTGGACAAGAAGACGGATTTCTTCACCGCACCGGCTTCTACCCGCTTCCACGGGGCCTGCGAGGGCGGGCTGTGTATGCACAGCCTCAACGTCTACCATGCACTGCACGACACCTTTTTCACCGAGGGCGACAGCGAGGAGACCTTTGCCATTTGCGCACTCCTGCACGACCTGTGCAAGGCCAACTACTACAAGGTCGGCACCCGCAACGTGAAAAACGACGCCACCGGCCAGTGGGAGAAAGTCCCCTTCTACAGCGTCGAGGACCTGTTCCCCTACGGCCACGGCGAGAAGAGTGTCTTCCTCATTGAGCGGTTCATGAAGCTGAAGGTCGAGGAGGCCGTGGCCATCCGCTGGCACATGGGCGGCTTCGACGATGCGGCCAAGGGCGGCTGCTTCGCCATCTCGGAAGCCTACGACAAATATCCGCTGGCCGTCAAATTGCACATCGCAGACCTGGAGGCCACCTATCTCATGGAACACCGGACCAGCAGCGTAAGATAACAGACATGACAAAAGACGACCGGAAGCGCAATGCGTTTCCGGTCGTCTTTGTGTTTTGTATTATCCCATCAGTGCTTCCAGCTGATGCACGATGTCCACCGAAAGGTAGTCCAGCCGGGTAGTGGGTTTCCAGTCCTTCTGTGCAAAGGGAGATTCCCGCACTTCTTCCGGTTCGGGTGCTTCGGCAGCTTTGGGAGCTGGTGCAGGCTCTGCCGCCTGCGGGGCGGGGGTACTCTGCGGAGCCGCTTCCGGGAGCGCCGGTTCCTGCGCTGCCTGGCCGGGGAACACAATCACCGGCAGGCCGGGCTGGTCCAGCACCGGGGGCTGAGGCGTCTTGGGCGGCAGCAGCTCATTTTTGCGCGCCTGATCGCAGAGTGCTTCCAGTTCCGCATTCTCCTGCCGCAGCGCGACCACTTCGCGCTCACAGGCAAAAAGGCGGGTCTGATAACGCCGGATCTCGGCATTTGCTGCCGACAGGCGGCGGTTCAAGGCTTCCACTTCACCCGACTGCAGCCGTGCAGCGGGCTGAGAGGCCGTGCCATGGGGCCCGGTCTCTGTTCCAACCTGCGCCATAGTTTCCTCCACTTCCTGCACCTTGCGCAGAGCGCGGCGGTATTCGCTGGCCGCAGCGGCACTGTACCGCTCCACACAGCGCAACACGCTGTTTCTGCGGCAGCTCAGCCATTCGGTGTGCAGCCATACGTCCTGCGGTAGCATCCTCCTGCCCTCCTCACACCTCCGTGCAAAGAGCTCACGCCATTTGCTGTTTTTACTTGCGCTTGTTCAGGATCGCCAGCAGCTCGTCATAATAACGGTTGTCGCTGCTCTCCTCTTCCACGGGCTTTGCAGCACCGGCAGCGGGAGCCGAAGCGGCAGCTGCGCTGTTCTTGGCTACCGCCACATCCGAGCTGAACACAGCCGACGGAGCAGAGCTGACGGAAGCGGCGGCACCGTTCAGGGTACTGCGCAGGCCTTCGGGGATCTTGTTGTCGAAGCCGGTGGCAACGACGGTCACGCGCATCTCATCGGACAGGTTCTCGTCGAACGCAGTACCCCAGATGATGTTCGCATCGGGGTGTGCGCTCTGGGTGATGAGACCGGCAGCGGTCTCGACATCCTCCAGGCCGATGTCCGGGCTGGAAGTGATGTTGATGATGACGCCGTGTGCACCGGCGATGCTGGTCTCCAGCAGCGGAGAGGAAATGGCAGCCTTGGCGGCGTTCTCTGCCTTGCCGGCACCCTTTGCGCTGCCCACGCCCATGTGTGCGTAGCCTGCATCCTTCATGATGGAGCGCACATCGGCGAAGTCCAGGTTGATGAAAGCCGGCACGTTGATCAGGGCGGAGATGGATTCCACGCCCTGGCGCAGCACGTTGTCGGCGGCCTGGAAGGCATTCATCAGGGTGATCTTCTCCTGGCTGATCATCTTCAGGCGCTCATTGGGGATGACGATCAGGCTGTCCACGTGCATCAGCAGGTTTGCGATGCCCTGCTCGGCCAGGCCCATCTTCCGCTTGCCCTCAAACGAGAAGGGCTTGGTGACGATGCCGACGGTCAGGATGCCCAGGTCATGGGCGACCTCCGCCACAACGGGAGCCGCACCGGTGCCGGTGCCGCCGCCCATACCGGCGGTGATGAAGACCATCTGCGAGCCCTTGAGGGCATTTGCGATCTCGTCCTTGCTCTCCTCGGCCGCACGCTGGCCGATCTCCGGGTCTGCACCTGCACCGCGGCCCTTGGTGAGCTTGGAGCCCAGCTGCACCTTGGTGGCAGCATGGTTCTTGGTCAGCGCCTGCTGGTCGGTGTTCATTGCGATGAATTCGACGCCCTGCAGGCCGTCGCTCACCATGCGGTTGACTGCGTTGCCGCCGCCGCCGCCTACGCCGATGACCTTGATCGTCGTAACGTTTTCGTCCATTTCTTCGTCGAGCATGAGTGCCATAACTTTTGTCCTCCATTGCGGATGTTATCGTAGACCTGAGCATTTCGCACAGAATTATATCAAACCTACATTTATATAACTGTATCGTACCATCTTTTTGTTCCGATTGCAAGATGATTTTGCTTTTTTGAAGAGGTTTTTTTCGCAGATGGGTTTCGGGAGCGCTCTTCACGGCGAATTTGTGCCCCCAAAGATGACAAAATCTCCGTAAAAGCGGCATACCCCCGGTCGATATGTTCCGGGTGCCCGATCACGCTGGTCCCGGACGCGGCCAGCGCCGCCACCACCAGTGCAGCCCCGCCCCGCAGGTCCGGCGCAGCCAGCTCCGTGCCCCGCAGCACCCCGCCCGGCCGGATACACAGCGTTCGTCCATTGACCTGAACCTTCGCGCCAAGACGTTCAAAACCGGCCGCGCAGCCGAACCGCCGCTCAAAGATAACGTCTTCGATGCTGCTCTCCCCCTCGGCGCAGAGCATAGCCGCCGCCAGCAGCGGGGCCGCATCCGTGGCAAGGGCCGGGTAAACGCCCGTGAACACCCGCCCGGCCCCATACAGCCGCCCGAAGCGGGAGAGCCGGACGCTGTCGCCGCCCTTCTCCACCCGGCACCCCATTTGTTCCAGAATTTCCAGCACCGGCGCATAGAGCGAAGCCGGGCAGCCGCTCAGTTCGGCGCGCCCGCCCGCTGCTGCCACCGCGCAAGCCAGCGTGGAGGCAAAAATGCGGTCCGGCAGAGGCGAAAACACGCAGCCGGAAAGGTTCCTCCGCCCCTCGATGCAAAGGGTGGAACTTCCCGCCCCCTGGATGTGTGCGCCGCAGCGGTTCAGAAATGCGGCCAAGTCTGCGATCTCCGGCTCCCGCGCCGCACCCCGCAGCACGGTGGTGCCTCTGGCGCAGGCCGCTGCCAGCACGAGCGTCTCCGTGGCCCCCACGCTGGGGAAGCGCAGGATGATCTCTGCCCCGTGCAGGCCGGACGGAGCCGTCAGCACCAGCCGGCCGGGGCCTGCCTCCCACTCCACCGCCCCCATCTGGCGCAGCCCGGCCAGATGCAGGTCGATGGGCCGCGCCCCGATGTTGCACCCGCCGGGCAGGCTCGTCTCGGCACGGCCCAGCTTTGCCAGCAGCGGCGCACAGAAGAGGATGGACGCCCGCATTTGTTCGGCAGTTTGCCCCGGAAGGCTGCTGTTCTGTGGGGCACCAGAGACAAGGACATCCTCCCCTTCCCACCGGGCCGCACAGCCTGCGCCCCGCAAAAGCGCCAGGCTCGCCGCCACATCCGAAAGGCGCGGCACGGCCCGCAGGCGCACATCGCCGCAGAGCATCGACGCCGCAAGCAGCGGCAGCACGCTGTTTTTCGCCGCCGGGATGCGCACTGCACCGTTCAGCGGGCGGCCGCCCATCACCACGATCCGGTTTTCCATAAATGCAGCCCCCATTTCGCAAAAGATACCCCACGGTATGCGAAATGAGGGCTGCATGTGCATTGGAATTTGTCGTTTTGTTTGTCCTTCTCCGTCCTGCTTCGCGTACCAGCGCCCCCCAAAGGGGGAGCCTTTGGCAGACCGGAAGCGCAGCGTGGTTTCCGGAAACAGGCGGGTCCTGCACTCTTTTTATGTCTCGCCCCTCGAAACGGACAGAACAATGCCCATTTCGCCCAGAAGCATCATCAGGCTGGTGCCGCCGGAAGAAAAGAAGGGCAGGCTGATGCCGGTGTTCGGGATGGTGTTGGTGACGACGGCCACGTTCAGCACGGCCTGCAGCGCCACCTGCACCACGAAGCCCACCACCAGCAGCGCCCCGAACCGGTCGGGCGCTCTGGCTGCGATGGTGATGCCCCGCCACAGCAACAGCACGAACAGCCCCACCACTGCACAGGCCCCGATGAAGCCCAGCTCCTCGCAGACGATGGAAAAGATGAAGTCGTTCTGCGGTTCGGGCACGAAAAGGTGCTTCTGGCGGCTGTTGCCCAGCCCCAGCCCGGCTGCCCCGCCCGACCCGATGGCATACAGACTCTGGATGGTCTGGTGCCCGTCGCCCAGCGGGTCTGCAAAGGGATCCTGCCAGGAGCGGAGGCGGTCTGCTGCGTATGGCACCAGGTCCGGCATGATGACCACCGCCGCCGCGATGGCCCCGGCACCGCCCACGCCCGCCAGCACGAACCACCGCAGCCCGGTGCCGCCCACGAACATCAGCACGGCACCGATGCCCAGAATGAGCAGTGTACCGGAAAGATGCGGCTCCAGCAGCATCAGCGCCGCCACCACGCCCAGCACCAGCGCAAAGGGCAGCACCCCCACGGCAAAGCTCTGCATCCGGTCATGGTTGAGCGAGATGATGTGGGCAAACACCAGCACTACCGCAAATTTTGCGATCTCGCTGGGCTGCAGGGTGCCCAGCCCCGGCAGCACCAGCCACCGCTTGCAGCCGTTGTACTCCGGCATGAACAGCACCGCCGTCAACAAGAGCAGCGAAACGCCCAGAAGCGGCCACGCCAGTTTGTGGAAGATGTGGTAATCCACCCGGCTGGCAAGGCCCATCCCGGCGATGCCCAGCGCCGCATAGAGCAGCTGCGGGCGGAGGTAGGCGAAGGCATCGCCCCGCCGGTAGAGCGCCACGGCCCCCGATGCGCTGCCCAGCATCACCAGCCCAAAGCCCACCAGCGTGAGCACCAGCACCAGAAAGGGCAGGTCCGGCGCAGGCAGAGCCCGCAGTCCGGCCCGGTGCCGCCCGCCGGGCCGGGCCGCAGCAGTTTCTTTCATCCGTTCACCCCCTGTCCTCTTATTGTACGCCGGAGGCCGGGGCGTTAGTCTTTTTGGAGCCGCCGGTACATAAAATAGCGGCGAAGGGAGATGATGTCATGCCTCTCCGCACCCTCCCGGAGCAGGCCTTCCGCCGCCGGGCGCGGATGGTGGCCGTGGTATTCTGCGCCGTCTGCCTGGGGCTGGCGGCGCGGCTGTTTTATTTGCAGCTGCGCACCAGCCGCTGGTACACCGACCGCGCCCTCGGCCAGCAATTGCGGGACACCGTCGTGCCCGCGGACCGGGGCAAAATTTACAGCGCCGACGGCGTTCTGCTGGCAGCGAACAGCAGCTGCTGGACGCTCCGCGCCTCGCCCCGCGAGATGCCAGACGACAAGCTCTCCCTCGCCGCCGAGGGCCTTGCGGACATCCTGGACCTCGACGCGGACAGCTTGCTGGAATCGTTCCGCGACCGCCGCTCCAACGACTGCCTGCTCCGCTACCGGGTGGACCGCACCACCGCCGACCGGGTGCGGGCGTTCTGTGAGGACAACGGCATCACTGGCATCCGCATCAATCAGGACTCCAAACGGTGGTATCCGCAGGGGCAGTTCCTCGCGTCGGTGCTGGGGTTCACCAATGTGGACAACGCCGGGGTCTCCGGGCTGGAGCTGCAGTACGACGGCCTGCTCACCGGCGAGAACGGCGTGGTGCTGACTGCGGTCAACGCCTGGGGCTACACGCTGGAACAGAGCTACGAGACCGAGCGTTTTCCCACCGAGGGCGACGGCCTGCGGCTGACCATCGACACCCAGATCCAGCACTATCTGGAAAACGCGCTGGGGTACGCGGTGCAGGAACACCATGTGGCCGCGCGGGCCGTTGGCATCGTGATGGACGTGAACACCGGGGCCGTTCTGGCCATGTCCACCACCCCCTCCTACGACCCCAACGAGCCCCGTGTCATCGCGGACGAAGCCGCCCGGAACCAAGTGGAGAGCCTTTCCGGCGAGGCGCGCCGTGCCGCCCTGCAGCTGGCCCAGCAGACCCAGTGGCGGAACAAGGCCGTCAGCGACCTCTACGAGCCGGGCAGCGTCTTCAAGCTCATCACCTGCGCCGCCGCGCTGGATGCCGGGGCCATCACCCGGCATTCCAGTTTCTACTGCGGCGAATCCATCTCGGTGGCCGGGACACGGTTCCACTGCGCCAACCACAAGCGCCACGGGGCCCAGACCGTGACCCAGGCGCTCGAAAACTCCTGCAACCAGAGCTTCATCCAGATCGGTGCCCGGCTGGGCCGGGAGGCTTTCTGCAGCTACTTCGCCGCCTTCGGCCTCCGGGAGCCCACCGGCATCGACCTGCCCGCGGAGCCGAAGAAAAGCCTGTACTACACCGCCGACCGGATGGGCCCGGTGGAGCTGGCCTCCTGTGCCTTCGGGCAGAGCAGTAAGATCTCCTACCTCGAAATGGCAGCGGCCGTCTGCGCCGTAGTCAACGGCGGGAAGCTGATGCGGCCCTACGTGGTTTCCGACATCCTCGCGCCGGATGGGAGCCTCATTGAACACATCGGCTCCGCCTGCACCCGGCAGGTGCTCAAGGCCGAGACCAGCGCCGTCATGCGGGAGATGATGGAGGCCGTCGTTCTCTACGGCGGCGGACGGAACGCACAGATCGCAGGCTACCGGGTGGGCGGCAAGAGCGGCACCAGCCAGAAACTGGACAGCGCCGACGAAAAAGCCCGCATCGCCAGCTTTGTGGCCGTAGCACCCATCGACGACCCGCAGTTCCTCTGCCTCGTCTGCCTTGATGAGCCCCACAGCTGGACCACAGCCGGCGGCAGCCTCTCGGCCCCCGTCTGCGCCGAGGTGCTGGAACAGACTCTCGTTTATAAGGGCATCCCCCGCGCCGCTGTGCCGGATGCAGCTGCCTCCGAGCCCACCGCCGCCGACCTCCCCGCCGACGGCGACAGCTTCGATGGCGCCTAAGGTGTGTCTGAAAACAAAGAAAATGACGGATATTTCGCAAACACAAGCAGGATTTAAGGCAAAGAGCCGCAGGAATCCTTTGTGGATTTCAAGGCTTTTTAACGCAAAATCCGGCTGCGTTTGTAGAAATAGACTATATTTTCGACTTTTCAGATACACCCTAACAAAAAAAGACCGCCGAAGCGGTCTGAAGGTTCGTTGTTAATTCTGCTGCGGCTGCTCGCGGAACCGGATCTCACCGGTGGCCGCATCCATGGACTCGACGATGGCGAGGCTCTCCAGCTGGATGCCCTTGCTGCGGATCAGCTCGCCGCCCTGCTGGAAGCCCTTCTCGACGGCGATGCCGATGCCCTCGACGGTGGCCCCGGCCTCATTGGCCAGTTCCAGCAGGCCCATCAGGGCGCAGCCGTTGGCCAGGAAATCGTCGATGATGAGGACATGGTCTTCCGGGGTGAGGAACTTTTTGGAGACGATGACGTTATAGATTTTTTTGTGGGTGAAGGACTGGATCCTGGTCTCGTAATTGTTGTAGTCCAGATTGATGCTCATGGACTTTTTGGCAAAGACCACCGGCACATTGAACTCGCTGGCGACCACTGCTGCAATGCCGATGCCGCTGGCTTCAATGGTCAGCACTTTGTTGATGGGTTTGCCTGCAAACAGGCGCTTCCACTCTTTTGCCATCTCACGGAACAGCGGGATGTCCATCTGGTGGTTGATGAAGCTGTCCACCTTCAGCACGTTGCCCTCGCGCACGATGCCGTCCTTGCGAATCCGATCTTCCAGCAGTTTCATTTCAGTCTCTTCCTCCAAGCTTTTGATACAGCATTTCGATTTCACCTAGTATACCGGATTCCCCTACCAGATTTCAAGGTCTTTTGGGCAATTTCTCTCTTGTTTTCTCCAAAAATTCGAGTATACTGAAGGTAATCCTCGGAATACGAGGCCGAGGAGCTGCGGAGGTCGTGGAGAGCCTCCCGCACTGTGGGATACGAAGGACAAGAAGGAGCAACACCATATGAAAACAGGATTGGTCTTGGAAGGCGGCGCGATGCGGGGTATGTTCACCGCAGGCGTTCTGGATGTGCTGATGGAACATGACATCACGGTAGACGGTGCCATCGGCGTGTCGGCCGGTGCCGTGTTCGGCTGCAATTACAAGTCGCATCAGATCGGCCGCGCCATCCGCTACAACACCCAGTACTGCAACGACCGGCGCTATGCCAGCTTTAAGAATCTGCTGCGCACCGGCAATCTGTACAGTGAACAGTTCTGCTATCACGATGTCCCCGAAAAGCTGGACCCGTTTGACGAAACGGCCTTTGCGGCCTCGCCCATGGATTTTTTCGTCGTCTGCACGGACGTGAAGACCGGCGAACCCATTTACCACAAATGCCGCACGGGTGACGCCGAGGACGTCCGCTGGATGGAGGCATCGGCTTCCATGCCGCTGGCCGCCAGGATCGTCCAGATCGGCCACTACGGCCTGCTGGACGGCGGCGTCGCCGACTCCATCCCCATCCGCTTTTTTGAGTCCATCGGCTACAAGCGCAATCTCATCATCCTGACCCAGCCCAAGAGCTTCGTCAAGAAGAAGAACCCCCTGCTGCCCGCCATCCGGGCGCGCTATCTGCGCTATCCGGCCTTTGTGGAGGCCGTGGCCGACCGCCACGAGCGCTACAACGAGACGCTGAGCTACATCTCCATGCTGGAACAGGCCGGTGCCGATTACGTCATCCGCCCGCCCATCCCGCTGGAGATCGGCGCCATGGAGCGTGACCCCGATCAGCTCCGCCGCGTCTACGAGACCGGCCGCGCCGTGGCACAGATCCAGATCGACAAGATCAAAGCCTTCCTCGACGCCGCCAAGGCGGAACCGGAAGCTTAACAAGCAGCAAGCCCCGCCCTGCATCGCACACATTCCCGTGCGGTGCAGGGCGGGGCCTTGTTCGTGACTGGCGGGCATTGTGGTCAAACGACCCTGACAAATGACCTTTCACCCAGGCATCTGTCACACGGTAAAGTCGGAAAAGATGTTTACTATGGACAATCCCATTGGTTCTGGTTCAATCCTCTCCTATCCAAAGGAACGCCTATCGAAGTAACCATTGACCCCCAAAAACCAGAAAGAAGCATTGTTGCCTCCTGGGAAATTTAAGAAAAACGGTGACTTTCCGCATTGTGGAACGTCACCGTTTTCTCTTATGCTGTGCAGTGGTCGTTCACTGCACGGATTGATAAGAAGGAGAACTTAAATTTCATACCATCTGATCTCATTGGCATCCAGATGCAGGTCAAAGCTGTTGCCATCCGTCGTATAAACTGTGGTATCCTGCGGATCGTACGTGTTGTTCACAACGCAATACTTGCCATTTTTGACATAAGCATGGACTTCCACATTGTAGTTGGAACTGAACCAAGTGTGCAGTTCCTCCTCGCTGTGGGCACTCCACAAGATGGCTCGGTAAAGGGTGCGGCTGTTGGCAAAACTGTAAGGCACACCGCTGATGTACACGGCACGACCCTTGCCGAAGTCGTGTGCCGCCATCTGCACTTCCTTATTCCGCTGCACCAGCACTTCGGTGCCTTCCAGGGCATAAATGTTCTTCTTTCCCTCACCGAAGTCGATGGGCTGGTCAGCATCCTGCAAGATGAAATGATTCGGATGCTCTTCCCAGTTGTACTTGTCGTAGTTCAGGGTAAAGCCGTTTTCTTCCTCCACGCCCAGAACACTGGCCATCTGGAGGATATGGCCCTGATACGGGTGACCGGAAGGCTCACCCACGCCGATGAAGCCGCCGCCGTTCCAGACGAACTTGCGGATAGCAGAGGAGATCTCCGGGTCTTCCCACCAGATGCCGCCAGTGTGGGCGGTGTCTGCATCGCCGACATTGATAATGACATCCAACGAATCCAGCAGCTTCGGATCGTTCTTGATATCCTCAAAGCTGATAAATTTCACATCAAACGGTGCGCCGGACAGCATTTCGATCACGCCCGAATAGCTGTAATTCTGCTTGTAATAGAGGGCGTGATGCACCATGTGACAGCCCCAAGCCCGCATTTTACCCCAGCAGTTCAGCACGGCCACCCGTTTGACACAGTAAGGCGTAGTGCCCTTGATATTCTCGTACAGTTCGCGGAACTCGTTGCAGACGCTCTCCACGTAGTCCACGAACTCCGGGAACTGCAAGGCCAGTTTCAG
>OODU01000950.1_pt1 | contig 30825 bp, 25 predicted proteins | sample 1671171 | NCBI WGS metagenome assembly OODU01 (sample SAMN06348129, study PRJEB24527) | human gut metagenome | biome: human gut; feature: ankylosing spondylitis patient; material: feces | host: Homo sapiens | place: China | collected 2015-10
TAACAGCTTCGGCTTTGAGATGGAAAAAGACGCGGCTGGCGGCCGCGCCTTAAACCTTATTTATTATTGTAGGAGGTGGAATTATTGACGGACAATCAAAAATGTTCTTTGTGGGTACATTGCCCTATTTGTGGAGGGAAAACAAGGACAAAAGTGTATGATGATACGGTACTTATTAAATTTCCGCTATTTTGCCCAAAGTGTAAAAAAGAAATCCGTATTGACGTTGTAAAATTGAAAATGGTGTTGAGCAAATGAGCCAGACGTACAGAACGCAGAGCCAGCTTTCCGATTTAATAGAGTAATGGAAAGCTGGCTTTGTTTCATTTTATAGGTGTCGCATTTTTATCGCGTAATTCGGTAAGTACTGCCTTGAAAACAGGAATTATAGCCGCTGCTTCTTCTTCGCTACAATCTTCAATCAGCAACCTAAGTTGCCGAAGTGCAGGCGTTTCTCTCTGCATTTCTGGATTAAAGATTTCCCGTGCGTCTATTTTCAAAGCGCGTACCAAAGGATAAAGAACTTCCATTTTGGGATTACCCTTATAATTCTCTATATTCAAAACGGTACGGACATCAATATCTGCTTTGTCTGCTACCTCATTTTGGGTAAGACCTAATTTCCCGCGAGCGCGCTTTATAGCATCACCTAATGGACGAGAATATTCGTGCATTGCAATTCACCTCTGAAATATTTTACAATACACTTTCTTTTGGTTGTATTCGTTGTAATTCATCTCTTTTAAGAACTGCAATACACATAACAAGGGAGGCATTGCATGATGAAAGCTACAAAGATTATTAAGAATTACTCAAAACTGCATTTCAATGTTTGCATAAGGGTAACTATGCTTACATAACCGTATCACAATACAGTTTACATACGAATTATACCGCTGCGTCTGTCTGCGTCTTGCAGACAGGCGCATTTTGCATTTTCGGGAGGTTTTTTCAAAAAAGTTTCGCTTTCATTCGGCGTTTGAAAAAATCGCCTGTATTATCCCGCGAAAAGGGGAGGTACCGCCACCTTTCAACACGAAAGGAGGTGAGAACATGGAACCTAATCGCGTGGAATTTCAGAAGCAATGTATCTTTCAAAGTTTCTGTAAACGGGTGCTGCACAACGAAGCCTGCAACGCCCATGAGGAAATCCGGCGACGCAGAGCAAAGGAAGTGTCGTTTTCCGACCTTGCCTTGCATGAGGAACGGCAGCTTTATACGCTTGATAAGTATTTTCAAGACGAAGAAGCCGAGCCGAGCTATCAGCAAGCGGGAAAGAAAATCACGCCGAAGCTGCTGCTTGAAGCAATCCGCACTTTGCCGGAAGAAAAGAGAAAAGCTATCATGCTGTACTATTTCGAGGGCATGACCGACGTGGAGATTGGAAAGTTATTCAATACGTCGCGCAGCACGATACAGTACAGACGGACAAGCTCTTTTGAAATCTTAAAGAAATATTTGGAGGAACACGCTGATGAATGGGACGAATGGTAAACAATCCGACTTCCCGGACGTTGCCCTTGTTCCCTATCCTGTCATTGTGGCAGCGACAAAGGGCGACCCGGACGCTATGAAAATTGTCTTGCAGCATTTTAGCGGTTACATAGCGAGTCTTTCTATGAGAAAGCTCTGCGACGAGCGCGGAAACGTCTATTTTGGCGTTGACGAGGATATTCGTGAGCGGCTGCAAGCAAGGCTAATGAGGGCAATCCTCACATTTAGGGCTGAATAACTGCACCGATACCGAAACGTCTTAACCCCTTTTCCGTTTCGTATCAATCCGCAGCAGCCCCGTATGCACCTTGACAAAGAAAGCGACGCAAGATAACGGCGGCGCAGTATAGGGCAAACCGGGTACGTCCTTTTTGCGCCGAGCCATACAGAGGGTGCGCCATGACGCTATTCCCCTATCGGGAAAAGCCGAGCGAGAAACACCGCGACGGAAAGCAAGTTAGCAGCTTGCGGGCGACGACACGCATTGAGGGGAGATAAGCCTTTACAGCCATAGTCCGAGCGTTCAGAGCGTCGCAGGCAATGGGTAAAGCTGCCTTAAATGAGCAGGGGTGCAATTCCCGCGAGGTTGTGCTAACAGCCGCCCGGTTAAAGCCCACTTTTTGTAACTTGACTTTTTAGCCATTTATGAAAGGGGGTATTTTCCTATGGCAAAAAAGGAAACAGCAAGCCCCGCTATCCCTGTATTCCCTATGTTAAAGACCGTTGAGCAAATGAGCAAGATTAGCGGTATCGGGGAAAATAAGCTGCGCGAGCTTATGGATAGCGGCGAGCTTGAATATATACAGAATGGAAACCGCCGTTTGATAGCTGACGCTGCAATCTGGGACTGGTATCACAGGGCAAAGACGACAGCGAAGCCCCCGGCACGACAGGGAGGTTAAGCTATGGCTATATCAACAAGGCAGGTTAAGAATAAACGCGACAGCAACGGCGTACTGACCGGGCGGCCGGGAACAGTTTACGACGTGAATATAAAGTACACCGCCCCGAATGGGGAAAAGAAAACCTATTCAAAAAAGGGCTTTCCGACAAAAAAGGAAGCGACGCAGCATGAAGCAGAGATGAAAGCAAAGCTCCATAATCCGGGACAGATTGCGTCTATCGCTTCACAGCGGAAACAGACCGTTGCAAGCTATCTGAATGAATGGGTGGAAAGCTATGCAAGAGTGAACTTGCGCCCCTCTACTTACGACGGGTACAAAAAGACGATTGCAAACTATATCAATCCCTATATCGGCGGCGTTGCCCTTAATCAGCTTACCCCCGCTATGGTAGACAAAATGTTTCAGCAGATTATTGACAAAGGTTTGAAACCGTCCACCGCAGCCGGGGCAAAGCGTGTTTTGAGCGTGGCGTTGAGCCATGCCCGGAAATACCGCTATATCGAAACCAACGCGGCAAAGGACACGCTTACGAAGTTTGGAAAGGGCGACAAGACCCCCGACCCTTACACGCCGGAACAGGTAAAAGCCCTTATGCAGCGCGTCGAGGGTACAGTTTGGGAAATGCCCGTTATCTTAGGCGGGCTTTACGGTATGCGCCGTTCTGAAATCCTGGGCTTGCGTTGGCGCAATGTGGATTTAGAAAACAACACCTTTGACGTTTCCGAGCAGCTACCCTTTAAGGTGCCGCCGAAAACAAAAGTCATTGAGGAAATGGCACCGCCGAAATCCAACGGGCGAAAGCTGCCTATCACTGAGCTTGCTCGCCCGTTCTTTCTCAAACAGTTTGCTATGCAGGAAGCGCAGCGCGAACAGGCAGAAAAGGACGGAAAGCCTTACTATGACAATGACCTTGTTGTAGCGAAGCCGGACGGTTCCCCTATCTCCGCGTCGTGGGTATCTTCCCAGTTTGGAAAGCTGCTTGAAGATTTGGATATGCCGCATATCCGCTTTCACGATTTACGCCATACGGCGGCTACGAATATGCACCAACTGACGGGCGACTTCTACACCGTAGGCGAAGTGTTAGGACATACGCTTGCGGGTATCGGCGTATCGCTTGGGCTGTCTATGAACTTTGAAGCTGTTACCGCCCGTTATGTGGACGTGCGGCTTGAACGAAAAAAGGAAGTCTTAGACGCTTATCATGGGGCGGTCAAACAGGCAGACCCGGCAAAGGCAGAGAAAGCCGAGCCGAAGAAAGCAAGGAACGCGGCAAAGAAAAAGAGCAGCGATTTAGAGCTTTAACCGCTGCATCTCTTTATCGCTTCTTATATCGTTTTATAGCCCCGCGTGGGATTTGGGCACCATTTGGGCACCATTTACCGAAAAAGCACCACTAACACAGGCGATAAAAGAAACGCCGAGAACACGCAAAAACATAGAGTTTATGCGGGTTTCCGGCGTTTTCTAATCCCTCAACCGACCTAAAATCATCTTGCGGCAGAGAGAAAAATTCTACTATTTTTTATAAAGCTGACCAATCTTCAAAAACTGCTTGTCGAAGGTCTCCTGCTTGCGGTACTCAACGTAGTATACCTGTTCCATGCCCTGCTTGTTGCCGTCAAAATTGCCGACAGCATAGTCCAGAATACCGCTGTTGTTGATGAGTCGGCCGCCCAGCCAGCGGTCATGGCCCTTATTCGAGCCTTCCAGGATAGACAGCCGCTGATTGCCGTCCACCGTGCCAATCTGATACATACTGCCGGAAATGAACAGATATTCCTTGGTGTTGACGCCGTCCGCCGCAACAGCCGCTACCGCGATCGGATTCTGCACATCGTCACCCTTGGTGCCGGTATCGGTAAAGCCGTTGGTGACAACTTCTGTCGCCTTGAATTTCTCTGTCCACGAATTATCCTTCGTGCTGTACTGATAGCTGTATGCCAGCAGTCTGCTCTTGTCAAACTCGCAGTCCTGATAATTATCCTTCTTATCGTAGTAGCCTACCGCAACAACTTCCGGCGGCATACTGCCGCTCGGCGCATCGCTGACATAGCCGATGGTCACGCCTGCAAAACGGGCACGGCCGCTTGCGCCGCCATCCTTGTTCAGCAGCTTTTCGTTCAGCTTCTGATTCCAACTGTTCTTGTCGTTGTAGTCGTAGACCGTCAGATAAGGCTTTTCAAAGTCGGTATATTTTTTACCATCCAGCTTGTATTCGCTCTGTTTCAGGTCGTTGACGTTGACCGTCATTGCCAGCTCCTCGATACCGTCCATATCCACGTCGCCGACTTCCATATCAACGCTCAGATGCGCACGCAGCTCGTTATCGCCGTTGCCGTCGTGGTACAGCATTGCTTTCAGCGCGTCTCGGCCGCCGTCAATGACGTCACCGAGGTTGATAACGCGCTTACCATCATCCAGTTTGCCGCCGCTGAACGTATACTCCTTAATGCTGTCTACCGTATCCGTATTCTTGTTATTGCCCGGCGTGTAGACCATCAGGGTGTCCTTGCCGTCGCCGTCAAAGTCGCCTGCGGTCAGACACAGCATAGCGCGGGTCTGGTAGAATTTCAGGTTCTTGATGTACTCACTGTCGCCACCGCAAACATCCATAACACCAGACACCTTGCGGTCCTTGTTGGTGACATACAGCTTGAGCCGCTTTGCGCCCTTATCGAACACCAGATTAGCAATGTACTCGTCCTTGCCGGTGCCGTTCGGGTCAAATGCCACAGTCGCAATGCGCTCGGCATTGCCGACATCGGTCGAGTTGCTCCACCGGAACGTGGACATCTGATTGCCCTTGCCGTTGGCTGCGCCCTCGTATGTCGTCTGGAACTCATCCGAGTCCACGCCGGCTACAACCAGCTCGTGGTTCTGGAACAGCGGAACCCATCCCAGCGTGCCGTATGGGTTATTACGAAGTGTGGCTGTGTCTGTTATGCCCGTTTTTTCTTCCGTGGGCAGACCAAAGCCGTCTCTTGCTGCTGCAGTATCCGCAGCCGCCGCCTGCGGCAGCACGATCTGCGGCAGCAGACCTGCCAGCATACTGCATATCAGCAGCAAACTGCAAATTCGTTTTTTCATCTTTCTTCCTCCTTGCCTTATGAAATAAACGGTTTCCACGGCTTTCCCCTTGCTTTACTGCGGCGCACCGTCCGAGGATACAGGTATTTCACCGTACTTTCAGTATAAAGGCAAAAAGACAGCGAACGGCGAAGGTATCAAATTTGTTACCTTCGCCGTCCGCTGTTCAATTATTGCTCCTCGAGCCGATAGCCGCTGCTGCGGTACGAATTGACCGTGACCCTCGCATCCTCTCCGCCGAGCTTCTGCTTAAGCCGCGAGATCGTCATGCGCACGGCATGCGGGTTGTCTCCCATCGGCTGCTGCCAGACCGCCTCGTACAGCTCCTGTGCGCTGACGCTGCGGTTCGGGTGCCGCGCCAGATACAGCAGCGCCGCAAACTCCTTCTGCGTCAGATTCAGGTCGATCTCTCCGATGTACGCGCGTCCGCTCAGCAGATTCATCTGCAGCGGTCCAAAACCGTACTGCGCGTTCCTTCGGGTGCGCCGCACGCAGACGCGCTTCCACGCGGGCCATGAACACCTCCAAATCATACGGCTTTGTCAGATAATCGTCTCCGCCTGCGGTCAGTCCCTTGACGATATCCTCGTTTTCGCCCATAGCGGTCAGGAACAGGATCGGCACGTCATATTCCTGCTTGATCTCGCGGCACAGCGCCACGCCATCGCCGTCCGGCAGAAGAATATCCAGCACGATCAAGTCCACCGCGTGAAAGCACAGCAGCTCCCGGCACTTGTGCGCGGTTTCTGCCTGTAGGGTGCGGTAACCGCGCATGTGCAGTGCCGCGTCGTTGATCGCCATGATGTGCGGATTGTCCTCCACCAGCAAAATCAGTTTATCTTCCACAATCGTTCTCTCCTTGTGTTTTGAGCGGCTTTTTCGGCAGTTCGAGCCGGAACACCGTGCCGTCTGCATCGGTATGCTCCACCTCGAGCGAGCCGTGGTGAATCCTCATCGCGTCCGCGCAGATCGTCAGGCCGATACCGCTGCCGCCGTCGCCGCTGCAGCCCTTCTCAAAGATATGCGGCAGCAGGTCGGGCGCAATGCCACTGCCGGTGTCGCTCACGCGCAGGCACACCCGCTCGCCCTCGTCCGCAATGCGGTAGGCAATCACGCCGTTCTCCGTGTAGCGATTGGCATTGACCGTCAGGTTGATGAGCACCTGCAGCAGCATTTCCGGATTGCCCCAGAGCGCAATACCGTCTCCGCTGTCGCTTTCCAGCCGATTGTGCTTTTTTTCCAGCATGGGACGGCATACATCTGCCGCACCGGACAGCAGCTGCGCCGCGTCAACGACGCCCATCTCAATATCGGGTGAGCCGCCGTTGGCGAGGTCGATCAGACGCGATACGAGCGCAGAAAGCCGCTGCGCTTCGGACGAAATGGTCTGCATGTGTTCATGCGCGCTCGCGCCGACCGCTCCGGTGCCAAGCTGCCAGTCGGTCAGCTGCGCGTAGCCGCTCATAACCGTGAGCGGCGTTTTCAGTTCATGCGCCATCTGGTGCAGAAATTCGCTTTTCAGCCGGTTGAGCTGGGTCAGCACCTCACGCTGACGGCGGCTCTCGGACAGCTCCTGTTCCCGGCGGTTGATCTTCAGGCTGATGGCTCCCGCAATCAGGAACACGAACACCAGCAGATACGGCGGCGCTGCTCCGTGGCGCGTGATGGTCGTCACGATGCGGCCAAATACCGCCTCGTACACGTTCGAGCCGAACAACAGCAGATAGCCGAGCAGAACAAGCACATCGTCCCGTTCAAACCGCCGGATACGCCAGAACCGCCGAATCAGCTGTACAACCAGATACAGGAAAAACGGTATCGAGAGATAGTACCCGATTTTACTCAGCGGTGCGATATCCTGCGTCGGCAGGATAAAATGCGCCGCCGCCAGCACGGCATACAGCGCCGCATAGCACCGCACAACGATCGGCTTCGCCAGCTTTTCGTACAGGCTTTGCAGCAAAAGCAGCAGAAAACACGGCTGCAGCGTAATCATCAGCACCAGAAACCGATATGCGACTGCCCAGTTGTAGTTTGCAGGCAGCAGATGCAGCACATAGAAATTCTGGTCGCGCAGACCGAGCAGCGCGCAGATGACTGCGAGGAAAACATACTTGCTCTCGCCCTGAAAGACCGCAAACAGCAGAAAATACATGCCGAACAGGCACAGCGAACCGCCAAGCACCAAGGAATACAAATTCTGGCTTCGGCGCATGCGGTCGATGTTCTCCGCGGTAGAAAGATGCATCTGCGTCAGACCGCCGCCTTCGCGATGCACGAAATTCGCGTACTGGCAGACCACTTCGACCGTGCCATCCTCGCCGGTGTAAATCGGTATGAGCATATAGTCGATGCGCGGCTCAGACTCCGCCGCAGACGCCCCCACCTTGCCGATTTCGAGCACTTCACTGCCGTTTACCAGCACACGCGTGCTGTAATCGAATGAGTAGCCGCCAAGTGTCAGGTATTGTTTCGGCTGCGCGTGTATTTGCAGCCGGTATGAGCCGTATGGAATGGATTCATTGCGTTCTCCCGGTTGGGCCGTGGTCAGCTCTGCGCCGCTGCCGAGTACCTCAGGATAGAACGCCCATTCACCGTCTATCTCATATACCGCCGACGAAAAGTCCGCTGATGTTGCATCCAGCACGCCGTTCTGCGCTTCCTTTGCGCTGAAATCGCCCGATCGGTTGGAAAACAGCAGCATCAGCAGCACAAAAACCAGCAGGATAGCCGCCGTTATCGAGATATAGCGCATTCGTTTGTCCTTCATGGGCAGATCCCCCTTCAAATCTCATTATAGGAGAAATCTTCAATTTCTGCAATATAGGGCAACACCGCACAATAATTGACTTTTCCATTTGCGTATCCTTTCCGGCTCTTATCAGTCTGTGCCGGTTGCAGATACGGTTCAGATTTGATTCAACACACTTCCAATATCCGCATTGATGCAGATAGACTTTGCTTCGATTTCTTTCGGTGCATAGGCTTCTCCCAAGTTGATGCAGGCATAAGCAGCATCCGGCCACTCATTCGCCATACGCCAGAAAGAAAATTTTACGATTGTCGGCGTATTCATTCCGGTACCCAAGTCCAGAAACAGCGTTTTCAGCCCCTTGTGCCGCCGCAGAAACTCCGAATACCGCTCTGCCGCCCGATGCCACCCCTCGTTCTCGACAAAGGTATCATCACTGCGCAGGTTCATCGTCATCGGTCTGCCGCAGACCGGGCAGCGCGGCACAAGCTCGCTTGGCACACGCATATTGCGTTGCTGCTCCATCATCTGACGCACGGTTTCCTCGTTGTCGTAGGTTTTCTGACAGCACGGCTGACTGCACTGGAACAGCCCGTAATCGCCCTGTGTGTAGAACAAACGATGCTTGTCGAACCCGGCTTTCTGGAATTGATGGTCAACATTGGTGGTAATCACAAAGTAGTCCTTGTCTTTGACAAGCGCCAGTAAATCCTCATACACAGGCTTTGGCGCATTCATATAACGGTTGACCCAGATATACCGGCTCCAGTACGCCCAGTATTCTTCCAATGTCGCATAAGGATAAAAACCACCGGAGTACATATCACTGAAGCCATACTTTGAAGCGAAGTCACAAAAATATTGTTGAAATCGTTCACCATTATAAACAAATCCGGCCGAGGTGGACAGACCCGCTCCCGCACCAACAACCACAGCATCTGCACCTTGAAGTGCCGAACGGAGCTTTTCAGCCTGTCCCAAGGAGCTTTGTATAGATTTCCTTGTCAATATCCTTGAAAACATTAAATATCACCTTCCTTATCCCCGTGTCCCCATTCAAATATTCTCGCACAGTCTGAACCGCAATCTCTGCTGCACGATCATTCGGAAATCGAAACACTCCGGTGGAAATGCAGCAAAGGGCAATGCTCCGGACACCATTTTCATCAGCCAGCTTCAAGCAGGATCGATAGCAGGACGCAAGCAGCTGTTCATCCTCTTGTCTTACCCGGTCATAGATGATCGGGCCGACTGTATGGATAATGTACTTGCAGGGCAAATTGAAACCCGGTGTGATTTTTGCTTGCCCGGTCGGCTCTTCGTGTCCCTGTTTCTTCATCATATCTGCACAGTACAGCCGCAGAGCAATTCCGCTTTTGCTGTGAATGATATTATCTAAACAGTTGTGTAAAGGTTGGAAACACCCACACATGCCGCTGTTGGCAGGATTTACGATTGCATCCACTCGCAACGTGGTCATATCCCCCTGCCACAGCGCAATGCGGCAATCTCCCGGAACAGGCGGCAGAGAATCGGCATCGACAAGAGCGCCACGACGCATTTCTTCCTGTAAGTATTCATCCTGAATTTCCAAAAAACGAGGGGGAACCGCTTTCGGCAGACGAACATTCATTAAAGCTCGTAGAAGAGCTTTTTGCCCATTCTCATCGGTTGGAATTTTCATTCCGCTGTATTGACGATTCTCTTTCAATAATTCTTCTATCAGGTATCTGCGCTGCATTTTGTGCGTCATCTTTTTCCCTCCTCATTTTTAGGGCAATACCGCATAATTGGACAAGAGCGATTTGCGAGTAAATTCTGCGTACTGACGAGGCGAGATTTTGCGGTAATACTTGACATATTACCGTGAAATCACAACAAAGTCAGGGCTCGAAATTTCCGCAAAGCGCAGCAGCTTTCATTATGCGGTATTGCCTTAGAACTCGTACGGCGGGTTGCCGGAGAAGTCAGCGATTGCGCCGTGCGGATTTTCCAGATAGAACACCTCGAAAATCGGGTTGCTCGCCTCGCCGTACTGACCCTTTACGATCGGGTTGGCAATGCACATCTCCTTGGCTGCCATGTTGTTCTCAAAAACAGCCTTGCCGTGCAGGCGGATCCATGCGTACTCCGGGCTGGAAACCGAAATCTCGATCTCCGGGTTTGCCTGCATATCCTTGTAAACTTCCTTGGTGCTGTTGGTGCAGAACCACAGCTTGCCATCCATCTCACCGGAGAACATAAACGGGCGGCACTTTGCCTTGCCGTCACGGCCTACGGTTGCGAGATACTGTACCGGATTTGCGTTCAGAAATTCTACGACTTTGCTCATGATATTGACCTCCAGAAATATTATTTCCGCGTGTTTTGCGGTGTTTTTCTTTGTTGATATAACAATACCACGGCTTTAGCCATCCATAAAGTACGCACAATATTGTGCCGTAGTTACCAAAAGGAAACCATTGCGCCCGTTATTTCAGCGCCGCCGCGAGCTGTGCCTCGGTCAGGCCCTTTTCCGACGTCAGTGAGAACGCGAAGCCGTCCTTCGACCACGTTGCCTTGCGGACATCACCATTTCCCTCGACGGAAACCGAAACGCCGCCGACTTCGACCGTTTTCTTATCGGCGTATACGTTGCAGTCGCCGCTGATATCGGCCGAGTCGCCCTTTTCCATGCGGAACACAACGGTGTCCTTATCCGACACGTAGAACACCTCGGCGAGCGTGCCCGAAATGTCGATGAAGCTGTCCGCCCTGTATCCCCCAGGGAGCGCCGGGCAGCGCAGCTTAAAGCCGACCGCCGTTTCGAGGGAGGCAATATCAGCGTGCTCGGTCAGCGGGCTCGGGATTTCCGCCGTGTCACCGTCCTCGTCGGCCTTCGCGTTCTTGTCAATCGTTACTGTGGTGTCCGTGATTTTCACGGTTTCGTCCACGTTGCCGAACAGCACGGTGAACAGCTTGACCGGCACGTAAGTCTTGTCGTTCTTGAGCACCGGCGCCGCGCCGAGCGTGAACGGCGCGGTCATGCCGACAGCGTCCGGGATGGCGGTATAGGCGAAGTAGTTTTCCTCGCCGATGCGCAGGTCGCTCTGCATTTCGCCGTTATTGATATTGACGGAAAAGTTATTCCATGTTACCGTAAAGCCAAGAGCCTCGCCGAGTGCGCGGACCGGCACCATGAGCGTGCCGTTTTCGGTCGTGTAGCTGTCGAGCGCCATCGGCTTGCCGTTTACGATAAACTGCCGCTGTGCCTCGGCAACGACCGACGGCGCGGGAGAAATCACCATCGTGTTGTCCGTGTCGTTCGCCGCTATCGCGGAAACGCCCATCGAGCCGACAGAGGCCAGTGCAAGCATAAGAGAAATCGTTCTTTTCATGATAAATTCGTCCTTTCATATTGCTGCCGTTTCCGGCAGATGCGTTGGTGTTTTATCGCTTTCATCAGAGATACCATCCCGCCCCCGAAAATGCTGCACGGAAAATAAAAAAATTTTGCAGCGTTTTGCCTTTCCCGTTTGTATTGCTTATAGATACGATTATTATAAATGAGGTGAACTTCATGTTCCAGTGCATTCCCACGCACAGGGAAAATATATGGCGGCGGTTTCTCCGTTTTGCCGCTGCGCTGCACGAAAAGCAGGCGTCCCGTGAAGCGCACGCGGAGCTGACGCGCCTGTTCGAGCGCTACGGCAACGCGGTGTTCCGCGCAGCTTACGCCTGTCTGCACAACAAAAGCGATGCTGAGGACGTTATGCAGGACACGTTCCTGCAATATCTCCGCACAAATCCCGTATTCGAAAGCGTCCGCTGAGCGCGGCAGCAATTTTAAGGCAATACCGCATAATTGGACAAGAGCGATTCTGCGAGTAAATTTTGCGTACTGACGAGGCGCGGTTTTGCCTGAAGTCTATCGTGTTTTACGATGCGTGAACTTCAAAAACCGAAAACGAATATCGGGAAAAATTGTGCTCGCGCTGTGCAATATCCTGCTGATATTTACGGCGGTTGTTTTTACGATATGGTACTCCGGCACGGTGTGCTCCTCGCAGGAGCAGATGATGCAGGATAATTTCTGCAACACGGTTTCAATTTACCAGAGCTGCGCGGTGCTCCAGAGTTTCGTTGCCTTCTGCGCGGCAAGCGCCCGGCAAACACATTCAGACCTACGAAAACCTCCCTGCACAAAGCCTTTCACGGCGGTGCAGGGAGGTCTTTTTTGCTATCTCTTGCGCAGCAGGCTGCGGAGCGTTTTTTCGAGAAGCGCAATATCGAGCGGCTTCGCGATATGCGCGTCCATGCCGGCGTCCAGACAATTCTGAACGTCCTCGGAAAAGGCGTTCGCCGTCATGGCGATAATCGGTATCGTGCGGCCGAGCGGATTGCTGCCGCTGCGGACAGCGCGGGTCGCGTCAAGGCCGTTCATCACGGGCATCTGTATGTCCATCAGGATGGCGTCATACTCGCCGGGTTTCAGCGTTTTGAAGGCTTCCGTCAGCTGCTTGCCGTCCGGATAGATGGTGCATTCTGCGCCGTACATATGCAGCAGCTCTTTCAGGATTTCCGCGTTCAGCTCGTTGTCCTCGGCGCACAGGAAGCGCTTTCCGTAGAGAATGGTGCGGTTCGGACTGCTCGAAACCGTGCGGGCGCGGGTCGAGGCGATAGCGCTTGCGAGATGCGACAAGAAGAACGGACGCGGTATCATGCCGTCCACGCCGCTCTCGGTTAGCTCCGCCTGCGTTTCCTCGTCCTGCTGATAGTCCACAAAGAAAATGAGCACGGCGTTTTTCGCAAGCTCGCGGCACAGGCTGACCGTTTCCTTGAGCGTTTTCCCCGGCAGTGCGCCGGTCAGCATGATAACGTCGGTCGTGCTCTCGCGCAGGCGCTTTTCCGCCTCGTCAAAGTGTGCCGCCTCGAACGCGGTATCGGTTTCGCTCAGCGCCGCACGGGTGTTGCGGATGAGGCGCTCGTCCTCGGAAATCAGCAGCACGTGCTCCGCGCCGTTCGTGCGGTCGGCCCGCTCGTTGAGCCGCAGCGTCAGCGTGACCGTAAAGCGGCTGCCCTTTCCGACCTCGCTTTCGACCTTGATTTCGCCGCCCATCAGGTCAACGATGTTTTTCGTAATCGCCATGCCGAGGCCGGTGCCCTGCACCTTGTTCGTCATGGAATTTTCCGCGCGGGTGAACGGCTCGAAGATGTGCCCCACAAACTCGGGCGTCATGCCGTAGCCGGTATCGGTCACGGTAAAGGCGAACTTCGCGTAGCCGTAAATGCTGCACGGCAGCTCGCTCAGCTCAAACTCAATATCGCCGCCCTCGGGCGTATATTTGACCGCGTTCGAAAGCAGGTTGAGGAAAACCTGCCGCAGGTGCACGCCGTCGCAGATGAGGTTTTCGTGCACAATGTCCTTGTTGCAGATGACAAAGTTCTGTTTGCGTTCGTTTGCCTGTGCGCGGATGATGCTGTCCACCTGACCCACCTGCTCGGCGAGGCTGACCTCCTCCGTTTTCAGCTTGACCTCGCGCGACTCGATGCGGCTCATATCCAGAATATCGTTGATAAGGCCGAGCAGATGGCGGCTCGATGACTGAACCTTGTGAATGTAGCCGCGCAGGCGGTCGGTCAGTCCGTTTTCGTGCTCCATCAGCCGTGTGATGCCCACGATTGCGTTCATCGGGGTGCGGATGTCGTGCGACATATTGGAAAGAAAGGTTGTTTTCGCGGCGTTTGCGCTTTCCGCCTGAATGAGCGCGGCCTGAAGCTCCTGCTGGCTTTTCTGGAGCTGCCGGTTCAGCTCAAGCGACTGCGCGGCGGCTTCTCGTGCGGTTGCCTCGGCCATGCGTGACTTGCGCAGAAAGCCGAGAATGACGAGCAGGATCATCAGGAAGAACGCGAGAAATCCGCTCGCGACAGAAAGCAGATTATCCTTGACGAAGCTCGCGAGGGTGACGCGCTGCGCGGAGCTGTCATAGAGCGACAGCGCACCGGTCAGCATGGAGGACTGCATGGTTTTGAGCGTTTTATTCAGGATAGCGAGCAGCACCGGATTGTCGCGGCGCACCGCGAACGAAAGCTCCTGCGGCTGCGTCAGAAACACGCAGCGGTAGCGGTTGTCCTCCATGTACTGATTGAGCCGTCCGTTCTCCACGAGGAAGCAGTCCGCCCCGCCGCTGCGCACGATTTTCTCCGCCGTTTGCTGCGAGTCGCACGCGACGACCTGCCACGTCGGATGGTAATACGAGATGTACCATTGCAGCACAAGATCGTCGCTTACGACCGCAACGCTGCACGCTTTGTCCTCATAGAGGGATTTCTGCGTCGTGACCGCCGCAAGAGACACTTTCATGACGGTGTTCGACAGAATAAGGTCGTTCCGTTCAGCCATGTATGGGTTCTGCGCCGCGTGGAAAATCATGTCGATCTCCCCGTTTTTGAGCGCCTGAAGCTGCTCCTCCTGCGAATCGAACCCCTTCAGAAGGAAGCTCAACGTATTTTCGCCCAGGCAGTCCTTCGCATAAACGATGTAGTCCGTGATGATGCCGGTCAGCTTGCCGGGAACGCCCGGCTCGAAGTTGCTGTAACCGATGTCGTCAATCAGCCAGCCGACGCGGATGTCGCCGTGCTGTGCGAGCCAGTCCTTTTCCGTGCTGTCGAGGACGGCGGTCGAAGTCGCGCTGAGGTAGCGCTTGTACAGCTCGTCCGCGTAGAACGGCATATCGTTCGACATCTTGCGCATGGCGTTGTCGAGCTCTTCTTTCAGGTCGGGGCGATTGGGGTTGATCGCGAAATAAACATCCGACCCGCCGATCTGCGTGATGGCGGACATACCGGCCGCCGGCCACTTCGGCGTTTCGCTGTAGATAACGCCGTCGATTTCGTGCCGCTGCGCGAGATCGATAGCCTTCTCCATGCTGTGAATCTCAATATGCTGCGTCCGGATGCCGTGGATCTGCTCCCACTCGATGAACTGCTCGCCCTGCACGCTGCCCTCTAAGACAACGATTTTTTTGCCGTTGAGGGTCGAAAGGTCGGAGGGCGAGATTTTCCCGTCCGTCAGGTCGGCGTAGAGGTAACACTTCTCCTCGCCCATCGGCAGCTCGGAAAAAAGCATGTTTTTTTCGCGGTCGGGCGTGCGGGAAACCGAACCCATGATGTCGATATCGCCGCTCTGCACGCCCTCGAGCAGCTCGGACCAGTCGCCCTTTACGTAGTCATAGCGCCAGCCGGTGTAGGAGGCGACCGCCTGCTCGTATTCGTAGCCATAGCCGCTGCGCTCGCCCTTTTCGCCGGTAATATGGTCGGAATCCTCGTACCATGCGGCGCGGATGGTTTTCGTCCTGTTATCCGGCGCAGCGCCGGCCGCAGGCAGCAGTGTAAAAAGAAAGCACAGGCACATTGCGATGCACAGATACCCGTTTCGTGCTGTTGTCTTTATCCTGCTCATTTCGTTTCCCCCTTGGGCCAGATACAGTCGGCTTTTGTTGAAAGGACTTATACATTTTTATTTTATCATCATTTTTCTGGAAGTACAAGGGAAAACGGCGCGAATGGGCAGTTTTTTCGTCTGATTTATCAGATTTTTGCAGAGAGGCGTGTCTCTTCTCTAATCGGCGCGAAATGCGGCAAGACCGCCGCGCAGACCGCGCTCCGCTTCCTCATGCAGAGCGGTGTTGTCGTTATCCCGAAGTCGGTCTACAAGGAACGTATGCAGCAGAACTTCGACCTGTTCGACTTCACGCTGACCGCCGAGGACATGGCGAAAGTCTGTTCTTCCCGCACTGCGACCCCAAGACGGGCGAGTGGTTCATGACCATCGTTTAAGGCAATACCGCATAATTGGACAAGAGCGATTTGCGAGTAAATTTTGCGTACTGACGAGGCACAGTTTTGCGGTAATACTTGACGTATTACTGTGAAATCGCAACAAAGTCAGGGCACAAAATTTCCGCAAAGCGCCGCAGCTTTAATTGTGCGGTGTTGCCCTTGTATTTTTGGCGTTTCTCTGCTATGCTGAACGTACCACAAACAGAGAGAACAGCAGATGGGAAACATCCGGACGCCGGGAAGCGTTCCGGCATCCGGCAGCGCGAAAGGAAGGCGTATTTTCATGAGAACGGTCATCATTCACGGGCAGAGCCACGAGGGAAGCACCTGTCTGGCGGCGCGTGAGCTGGCGCACAAGGTCGGCGGCGAAACGCAGGAGTTTTTTCTGCCGCGCGACTTCGACGCGCCCTGCCTCGGCTGCTATACCTGCTTCCGGACCGACCTGACGCACTGTCCGCATTACGGCCGCTTGAAGCCGCTCGCGGACGCCATTCTCGCGGCCGATCTGCTGATTTTCGCCAGTCCGGTCTATGTCTATCACGCCACCGGTCAGATGATGAGCTTTCTCGACCATTTCGGGACATGGTGGGTCGTTCACCGTCCGCGCCCGGAAATGGCGCACAAGCAGGCGGTCGTAATCGCGACGGCGGCGGGCGGCGGTCTGAAAAGCACCGCGAAGGACATCGCGGACAGCCTTGAAATGTGGGGCGTCCGCAAGGTATACCGCCTGACGTTCGGCGTGCAGGCATCCCGCCCCGCCGAGGTCCCGCCGCGTATTCAGGAGCGCATTCATGCGCAGACCGGCCGCATGGCCCGGCGCATTCAAAGCGGCGCAGGAAAAACCGGATACAACCGCCGCGCCAAGCGGTGGTTTCACCTCATCCGCTTTGCCCACCTGCACTTCGCTCGTTCCGAACCCGACTTTTCCTCGTGGGAGAAGGCCGGCTGGCACGGCAAGCGCCGCCCGTGGACGGACAGATAACCCCCCGAAAAACACCAATCCCCCGTCGGAGCACATTTCACGCTGCTCTGCGGGGGATTTCTGCTTTTTACTGATAATCTGCGTTGAGGAACATCGGCTTGATGGCGACGACCTCGTCATATTCCTCCTGCGACACCTGCACGTCGGCGTTCAGCGCCTTGAGGTCGTCCTTGACGACAGCGAGCGCCTGCTCTGCCGTGACCGCGCGGCCGTCCAGAATGACGCGCTGCATACGGCGCAGCACGACCGGATGCGCGTAGCGGGCCGGAAGCGGAAAGTTCAGGTAGTCCGACAGGTACGCCTGCATTTTCTCCTGCGCCTGCGCATCGTTTTTCATGATGGCGTTGCGGTTGTTGCGTGCGGTCGGGAGCACGCTGAAGCCGGCGAATGTGAAAATCGCGGCAAGGCCGAACAGCGTAAAGTAAACCGCGAACGAATTATGCTGCGTGAAGGCGAAGATGCCGAAAGCGAGCGCGGCGAAGCCGAGCATGGTAATCGCCATCGCCGCCCAACGGTAGCTTCCGTTCGTGCACTGATAATTGCGGCGGCGCTTTGCCGCCATGCTCAGGCGCTCGGTCAGCTCGGGGCGCTCATCGAGGTAGTCGATGGCGTTATCTAAAAGACGCACGGTCTTTTCCGCCGCCTCGCTCATCGGGGGACGGCGGCGCTCCTCTTCCTCGCGGCGTGCCTTTTCCTCCGCGATGTGCTGCTCTGCCGTCTCGCTCACGCACGGAATAGACGGGTGCGCGGCACGCATGGCGCTGAGAAACTCATCGACCTGCGCCTCGTACTTGAAGTTGCAGGCTTTCCGGCGGCCGCCCTCGAACTCCACGACCAGATACGCCATACTGGCGAAAATTCCCTTGCCGGTGAAGCCGCCGCGGCTCATGGCAACGCGCTTGTAGACGCGCGTAACGGCGGAAAACGGCACGTAGTACCGGCGGTCAATGAAAAAGCTGTTGAGGTACAGCGCCTTTTCGCCCATGCCGCACGGACCGATTTTCCGGCAGCGCTTTCTGTCCTCCGCGAGCGCCGCGTCATCTATGCGCCCGGAACCGAGCGGATAAGGTTTGAACATCATTTTCCGTCACCTCAATTACTTCTGCGGATGATTGCAGCCGGTCGAACAGAACGAACGGCCGGCTGCATCTTATTCTATCGTTTATGCGTTTTTCTTCGTGCCATGCTTTTTTGTCGCGCGAATGAACACAGCGAGCAACAGGATGGCGAATACAATGCCGATGGGGTATGCAACTGCGGTGTTGTAGATAACCGCGCCGTCTGCCGTCTTGCTGTTCAGCAGGCTGCCGAGGCATTCCGGCGCAAGGATGAAGTACGTGCAGGAAACCGCGCTCATGAAGGTCGCCGGAACGGCAGCGATCCAGAAATTCTTCTTCTCAGTGAACAGGTACATTGCCGCCGCCCACAGAACGATCATGGCGAGCGTCTGGTTGGTCCAGCTGAAGTAACGCCAGATAACCGTGTAGTCGATCGCGCCGACCGCGTTGCCGATGCCGAGGATAGCGCCGATACCGAGCACCGGGATGCACAGCTTCAGGCGGTTCGCGTAGCTGCCCTGATCGATATGGAACCAGTCGGACAGCGTCAGACGAGCGGAACGGAATGCCGTATCGCCCGAGGTGATCGGGCAGATAACAACGCCGATCATCGCGAGCGCGATACCGACGCCGCCCATGGTCTTGGAGCATACGTCGTAGATCGCTGCGGACTGACCGCCTGCGAGCACTTCCGCCAGGCCGGTGTTGAGACCGCCCGTGACTTCATACAGTGCGCAGCCTGCCGCCGCCCAGATAAGCGCGATGATGCCCTCTGCTACCATTGCGCCGTAGAATACGAAGTGACCCTGCTTCTCGTCCTCCATGCAGCGCGCCATCAACGGCGACTGCGTGGAATGGAAGCCGGAAATCGCGCCGCACGCGACCGTGATGAACATGAAGCTCCATACCGGCGTGCCGGACGGGTGCATATTGTACAGATGCGTCCAGATTTCCGGAATAGTGTAGTTCGGGTTTGTGAAGATACCGATGATAACGCCGACCGCCATGATGATAAGGCACATACCGAACAGCGGATAGACCTTGCCGATGATCTTATCGATGGAAATAAAGGTTGCGATGAAATAGTAAACCAGAATGAGAATCAGCCAGAACAGCGTGGTCGAAAGAACGCCGGAAACGCCGCTGTTCTTGCACAGCGTTACGATAAGGCCGGCCGGGCCGACCGCGAATACCGTGCCGACCATGATAAGCAGTACGACCGAGAACACGCGCATGACATTCTGCATCGTGTGGCCGAGGTGCTTGCCCGTGACCTCCGCGATGGACGCGCCGTCGTTGATGCGGACCGCCGGGGTTTCCCGGTCGTCCGGACCGAAGGTGTTGCCCTGAGAATATGGGCCGACCAAAGGCGCTCCCGTCGGGAGCGCCTGAGCTTGTCGATAAAGCCTATTTTTTCGATATTATGGTGTTTCGCGCGCGGAGCGCGCATGAAATAGATTTTGCGAAGCAAAATCATAAAAACCGGGAGCACGTATCACGGTTTTTATTCATCTAGAGGGAGAAAGTTTCCGCATGGGAACTTTCGGACGTCCGTGTTCTGCGAAGTCAGAACACAGACCCGCGGAAAAACGTTAGTTTTTCGACAGTCTCAGGCGCTCCCGTCGGGAGCGCCTTCTTTTTTGCACCTTTCGTGCGTCTGTTCTGTTTATGCCTTCTCCTGCACAGTCACGATACGGATGCGGCCGCCGTCCTTGGTGTCCTTATCGTAGTAGCAGGTGATATTGTATTTGTCGAAGTTATTTCGCAGCTCGGTGAGCGAAAGCAGGCTGTACGTGCTGTTCCGGTAGAGATAAACCGCGCAGTCGTCCGCAAAAAGCCAGCTGTCGCTGTCCTTGGTGACGCCGAGGAGAGTTACGCTGTCCGGGTTTTTGATTTTATAGAGCGCACGCACGGCGGAAAGCTGGCCGTCCTCGATGGTCAGCCGCGCCGGACCGTAGGACGCGCCAAGCGTCATGTTCATGGTCGAAAGCGTGCGTTTTTCGCCGTTCAGCAGGTAGGTGTACGTGCCGGAAAGCGACATATCGTCCGAGGTTTCCTTGGCGCTCGTGATGATGCCGTATTCGTAAAGGTCGCCCGTAAAGTCGCGCAGGATGAGGTCGGTGATTTCACCATTGACATTTACCGCGCAGTAGCGCACATCCGAGCTTTCCAGCTCCGCGCCGTTCAGACGTGAGTAGTAAATCCGCTTCGCCGAGGTGTCGTTGACGTCCAGAATGCGCACATCCTTCGCCATGGTTTTCTTGCCGATGGTGCGGCCGCTGACCTTGCCGCTGATATTCGTGGACTTCAGGATAGAAACATCAGTCCCGGACGAGCCGAAACCGACAGAAACGATGTTTCCCTCGTCGATGGAGGTTTTGGAGCAGGGATAGGTATAGCTTTGACCGTCCATAGCGGTCAGGGTGATGGTGCGGGTGGTGTAGCTGTTGCCGACAGAATTGGTGAACGTGCCGGTGCCGACCGAGGTGACTACACCGGCGACAGCGGAGGAATAATCCTCCGCCGAGAGCGCTGCGGCTGCCTTGCCGTCGCGGCCGAGCAGCAGGGTGACAATATCGCCGGTATGAAGTCCGCCGAGCGTCGAGAGCGTGAACGCCGCGTCGCTCGTTTCGATTTCATAGGTGTTGCCCGCGTCCCCCTCGGCGACGCCGCCGAGGGGGACGCGGACTGATACGTGCCGGTCACGGCGTTCGAGTACGCCCAGACAGTCGAGCCGGTGTAGTAGACAACATCATACTTCTGCACCGCGTCCGCCGTGGAGGCGTAGCCGTTGCGGTAGACCGTCTTTCCGGCGGTCGAAACGATGGAGGACAGACCGTTCTGCACGACAAACGGGCCCTCCATCGTGTCCGAAATCATGCTGAGGTAGTCGATTTCATCGCTGCTGTTCAGCGTATAGCCGAGCGTCTGCGCGTAAACCTGACCGTCCTTAGTCTTGGTGTTCAGCAGATTGTAGAACAGATACATCATATTGCGGCGCGTCATGGACGAGCCCTGCGAGGCGGTGATGCGCGTATTGAGGTTCAGCGACTTGTAAAGCGCGAGCTGCGCGTTGGGGTACGAGCCGGAGAAGTCGCTCGTCGTGTAACCGAGCAGCTTGAGCACGCCGGTCGCGGCTTCCTCAAGCGTTACGGTGCGGTTCGGCTTGTAGCTGCCGTCCAGATAGCCGGAGATCCAGCCCTGCTGCACGGCGGTCTTGATGTAGCCGGCCGCCCAGTGGGTGTAGGGAACGTCCTTGAACGGGGACGAGTTGGATGCGCCGGAAACCTGATCCTTATAGGCCGAGGCGCAGACGAGCATTTTCGCGTATTCCGCGCGGGTGACGGTGCTGCCGAGGTTCATGTTGCCGCTGCTGTCGCCGACCATGATCTCAGCGGCCCGGACCACCTGTTCAATGACGCTGTCCGAGGTGTCGGACGCCGCCAGTGCCGCCGGCAGGCTCCCGGTCAGCATCACCGCCGCCAGAAGCAGAGAAATGAGTTTTTTCATGGAGAGTTTCCACCTTTTTATCGGTATTGTAGGGCGGGCTGCCCTTCGGAAAGAGTGAAGAGTGGAGAGTTTAGAGTGGAGAGTGCCCGCCGCGAATATCTGCCGCAGCGGAACGCACTCCCCTCTTTGAAATTCTGTAGGGTGGGCTGCCCTCAGCCCGCCGCTGTAAATCTCCTGCACACCGTTACAAACGGCGGGGTGAGGGCACCCCGCCCTACGATTTAGCGTGTGCAGATTTGTTAATCATATCTCAAAGCGTCGATCGGATTGAGTTTCGCCGCCTTATTCGCCGGCATGAAGCCGAAGAACACGCCGATGAACACCGAAACGCCAAAGCTGAGCGCGATGGCGGACACCGAGGGCGAGGCATTGATGCCGATGATCTTGCCCGCGATGACCGCGACGGCCGAGCCGAACACGATGCCTATCACGCCGCCGAGCGCGGAGGTCGTTCCGGCTTCAATGACGAACTGGCGCATGATGTCGCGGCGCTTGGCGCCGAGCGACTTGCGGATACCGATTTCGCGGGTGCGTTCGGTGACGGATACGAGCATGATGTTCATGATGCCGATGCCACCGACGAGCAGCGAGATGCCCGCGATGCCGACAAGCACCATGGTCATCATGGACGTCATTTCGTTCATCGAGTCCACGATACTCTGCATATCCGAAACGTTATAGTAATCGCTGTTCTGGAACACCGAATAGAGCTTGTTCTCGATAATGGTCGTGCCCCGGCTGTTGAGCGAGGAGTCCTTCGTCGCGAAAGTATAGCTCGAAATCATGCCGAAGGTCAGCTTGGAGGCGGTCGTGTACGGCAGATACAGGCAGTCGTCCGACGAGCCTGCGGTGGAGTCGTCCTTTTCGTCCAGTGCGCCGACGATGGTAATGATGTTGCCGTTTATTTTGAGCGTCTGGCCGACCGCCCGGCCGCCGAACACGCTCTTATTGAGGTAACTGCCGACCACCGCGACCTTGCTGCGGCTTTCGAGGTCGGAGTAACTGAGAAACCGTCCCTCCGCAAGGCTCAGCTTGCCGATGGTGTCGTACTGCTCGGAAACGCCCGTGACCGAGGTCGAGGAGAACGAGTCGGAGTCCGTGCCGTTCTTGACCTGCCCCATGACCGAAACGCTCGGACTCATGGCGGAAAAGACGTCAGAGTTTTCCTCGTATAGCTCGTACATATCGTCCGCGTCCACCGTGCGCGAGGAGCCGCGTCCCGTGACCGAAACGGTGAGCGTATTCGTGCCCATGTCCTCGAACATCGAGGTGACCTCGCCCGTCATGCCCTGCATGAGCGATACGAGGATAATGACGGACGCGACGCCGATGATGATGCCGAGCATGGTGAGAAAGGCGCGCATTTTGCTGCCCGAAAGGCTCTTGAAGGCGAGCTTGAAGGCCTGTGGAAATCCCATGCGTCAGTCCCCCCTCGGAAAAGCGTCGTGCGCCGGGCCGTCAAAGATAATGCGGCCGTCCGCGACGCGCACCACGCGCTTTGCTTCCTGCGCGATGCTGTTGTCGTGGGTGATGAGCACGATGGTGTTGCCCTCGTCATTGAGCTTTTGCAGAAAGTCGAGCACCTCGCGGCTCGTGTGCGAGTCGAGCGCACCGGTCGGTTCGTCCGCAAGGATAACGGACGGGTCCCCGGCGAGCGCTCTCGCGATGGAAACGCGCTGCTGCTGGCCGCCGGAGAGCTGGCTCGGCAGGTTTTTATACTTGCCTTTGAGTCCCACGCGGTCAATCTGGAAACGGGCGCGGCGGGCGCGTTCGTCTGCCGGCATCCCGGCGTAGAGCAGCGACAGCTCGACGTTTTCCTGCACGGTCAGCTTTGGGATGAGGTTGTACTGCTGAAAGATAAAGCCGAGGGTCTTGTTGCGGATTTCCGCCTGCTCGTCGTCGGTCAGCTCGGAAACGTCCTCGCCGTTCAGGTAATACTTGCCGCTCGTCGGAACGTCCAGACAGCCGATGATATTCATGAGCGTGCTTTTTCCCGAGCCGGACTGGCCGACGATGGCAACGAACTCGCCCTTGCAGATTTTGAGCGAAACGCCGTCCGAAGCGTGCACCTCGGTGTCGCCCATGTGATAGATTTTATAGATGTCGCGCAGCTCGATGAGCGGCGTCTGATTTGCGGTATTCATCACGGTCTGCCGCCTCCGCCGCCACCGGGCATTCCGCCGCCCCCGCCGCCGGGAACGCCGCCCATGTCACCGCCGGGGCCGCCGCCCATATCGCCGCCGGGCATCATCTGCTCGTCCGAGGACTGCGCCTGCATCTGCGGCACGTAAACGACGTCGCCCTCGCTGAGGCCCGAGGTGATTTCGATGTTGTTATCGTCCGAAAGACCGGTTTCGACCTCGGCCTCGCGCCAGCCGTCCGGAAGTACCGTTCCGCCGACCATGGTGCCGTCCGTGTTCTTCGCGGAGTCGTCCTTGACGTAAACGGTGCTGCCGCGCTGAACCGCCGCGACCGGCACGGTGAGGGCGTCCTTCGACTCCTCGACAACGATGGTCGCGTCCACGTTCATGCCGGGCAGCAGGCCGTCCGGCGCGTTATCAATGCGGACCGTGACCGGGTAAGTGGTCACGCCGTTCGAGGTCGTGCCCGCGACCGAAACCTTGGTCACCCTGCCCTCGAACGAGGCGCCGTCCCCGAGCGAGTCGCAGGAGATGTTGACCGTCTGGCCGACCGCGACTTCGCCCACATCCAGCTCGTCGAGCGAAATGTCGAACGTCAGATAGGACAGGTCGTAGATGACCGCGAGGGTGGTCTGGCCGTTTGTTGCGTCGAGCGTATCGCCGACCTTGATGTTCTTCGTGATGATGGTGCCGTCAATCGGCGCGGTGATGGTGTAGTCGTCCAGCTTATCGACCGTGTTCTGGTAGGAAAGCTGCTGCTGTTCGAGCGACAGCTTGCTGTTTGTCACCTGATTTTCGGTCGAGGTCGAGCTGAGCTTCGCAACGACCGAGCCGACCGACACGCGCGAGCCCTCGCTGACCGACAGGCTTGCGACCGTGCCGGAGGCTTCCGCGGTGATGGTGGACTCGCTGAGATAGGTAAAGTTAGCGCCCTGATTGCAGGCCACGCCGTTAATGGTCGCGGTTGCGGCGGACGAGGTGGACAGACCGCCCGGGTTGGACACGCGGATGGTGACGTATTTTACGATCTGATAGCCGTCAAGCACGGTTTCCTGCGCGTCGATGGCGGTCACGGTGCCCGAAAGCGTTTCGAACGAGCCGTCCATCGTGACCGTCGCGGTCGAGCCGACGCCGAATTTCGAAACGTCGGACGAATTGAACGGCACGCGCAGCTCCATCGACGAGGAGTCGCGGACGTCTGCGATTTTCGCCCCGGCCTGCACCTCGTCGCCGACCTCAACGTACAGCTCGGTAATCATGCCGGACTTTTTCGAGGTCACGGTCAGGTCCTTGAGGCTTTCCGCCGTCTGGTTGTAGCTGTTGCGACTCTGCTGAAGCTGGAGCTTCGCCTGGTCGATCTGGTTCTGGGCGTCGGTCTTGTCGATTTCGTAGAGCGTATCGCCCTTTTTGACCGTGTCGCCCTCCTCAAAGGTGCAGGAAAGCACCTCGCCCTGCACGCTCGAGGTTACATTGTACTGGTTCGCCGGCTGAATGGTGCCGGTCGCGGACAGGGTTTTCTGTATGTCCTGCCGCGCGGCTGTGGCTTCGATGTAGCTTTGCGCCGCGTCATTCTTTTTCGCGGCCGAGGCATGATGGAAAACGGCCGCGCCGCCAATCAGCACGACCGCCGCCGCGATGATGACCGGCTTTTTCAGCTTTCGGCGCTTCTTTTTCTTTCCGTCCGGCGCACCGCCTGCGGAATCGGCGGCTTTCTTTCCCGGAAGCCGCAGTCTGTCGAGTGGCAGTTTCAAGTTTCATTCCCTCCCGTAATACCTGCTTAGTGATAGTAATGGTATTATAATCCTCCCGTGCGCGAAAAACTGCCTTTTAACCAAATGTTCATGTCCCGTACACCGAAATTACATATCATAAAGCGTATTTTCGGCGAAACATGTATGTTTCGTGAACTTTCCGTGTATTTTTCCGAAGTGTTCTGTGTCCTGCATTATTTTTCGGAATAAAAATTTTCGCCGCGCTCCGGTTGCGCATTTCATGCGCTTTGCGCGTATACTGGAGAAAAGAAACGCAGTGGGGAAAAGCCTGCTTCTTAACGCCAAACGAGGCCGCCGAAAAAAACCGGCAGCCTCGTCTTTTTTGAGATGGAACGTTATTTTCTGTTTTTCATCTGTTCGCAGACCGTCTGCTTCAGCTTCTGAATATCGAGCGGCTTGGCGAGATGGGCGTTCATGCCGGCCTCCATGCACTTCTCGGTGTCCTCCGCGAAGGCGTTCGCGGTCACGGCGATGATGGGAATGGTTTTGGCGTCCGGACGGTCAAGGGCGCGGATGGCGCGCGTCACGGCAAGACCGTCCATTACCGGCATCATAACGTCCATCAGAACGGCGTCAAACGTCCCGGCCGGTTCGGTGCAGAACGTGTCGAGCGCCTCCCTGCCGTCTTTCGCGACCGTGACCTTCGCGCCCTGGTCGGTCAGGAGCGCCAGCGCGATTTCGGCGTTCAGGTCGTTATCCTCCGCAAGCAGGAAGTGCAGTCCCTCGATAGTCGCGTCATGCGGCGGCTCGGTCTTTCCGCTCTGCGGCTCCGGCGCAATGTCGAACGGAATGGTCACGACAAAGGTCGAGCCGACGCCCTCCTCGCTCGTCACCGCAATCGAGCCGTGCATCTGCTCCAGCAGCGCCTTTACGATGGACATCCCCAGTCCGGTGCCCTGATAGACGCTTCGCGCGTCATTTTTCTCCTGCGTAAAGGGGTCAAAGAGCTGTTTCAAGTAGGTTTCGCTCATGCCGATGCCGGTATCCGCAATCGTCCACCGATAGGTAACGGTGTCGTCCGTCTGCTCCACGCACTGCACACTGCCGCGGATGCTTCCGCCGGGCTTGTTGTACTTGATGCAGTTCGAGCAGATATTCAGGAAAATCTGCCGCAGGTGCAGCGGACTGCCGTAGACGTACGGGTGAGGCAGGCTGTTCTGTCGGTCGAAATCCAGAGAAACGCCGTTTTCCGCCGCGTTTTCTTCCACGATGACGATGATTTCCTTGGTAAGCTCGCGCAGGCTCAGCGGCTCGTGCGCCAGATTGACCGTGCCGTCCTCCAGCTTGCTCATTTGAAGAACATCGTTGATGAGCGCCAGCAGGTGTCCCGCCGCGACCTCCATCTTTTCGTGGTTGCTTCGCACGAGCGCCATATCGTCCATGTGCGCCTCGTCGATTTTCAGCAGGCCGATAATGCCGTTCAGCGGCGTGCGGATGTCGTGGCTCATGCGGGAGAGAAAGCTGCTCTTGGCGGCGTTCGCCCGCTCGGCCTGCTCCACCGCGTCTTTCAGCTGTGTGTTCTTGCTTTTGAGCAGCCGGGTGTATTTCTGCTGTGCGCGGAGGCGTTTTTTCTCATACGAGCGCTCGGTGCGCCACCAGAGCATATGAATCGCCGCCAGAAGCAGTACGTAGAGGAACAGCACGTACGCAAGATTTTTCGGCGTCGCCGAGAACACCGCCCTCTCGGTCATATAGGCGTAAATATAGTAGTCCTGACATTTATCCATCAGGCCGAACTCGTGCCGAATCTTCGAACTGCTGCCATCGGCATGCACGAGCTTGCCACCCGTGCCGCGCTCCATGATGCGCTTCAAAAGCAGAAAATCCCCCGTGTCCGCGCCGATAAGCGACTCGTCGTTCGAGGCCACGATTTTGCTGCCGCTGCTGATGACGATAGTGCCGTCCTGCTCCGGCTCGTAACCCGAAACGAGCGAGTTCAGCGAGCTGTTAAAGATCCGCGTGTACTCCGCCGGGGTGTAGAAATATCCCACGATAACGCCCTTCGCGTCCCGGCGGCCTACCGCCGCGAGGTCCACGTGCGAGCCGTCCTCGAAGGGAATGCGTGCGCCGTAGCTTTTCTCACGGAAGTCTACCACGTCCATCAGCGCGTCCGTATCGGTCTGCGCGAGAAGCTCGCCGGCGGTGAGTCCCGCCTTGTCGTACTGCGCCAGAACGTTTCCGGCCGCGTCCAGCAGGAACAATCCGTCGAGATAGCATGCCTCCGCGTAGTCCTCCAGCGTCTTTTCCGCGTGCTCTCTGGACGTCATATCGTCCCTGCCGCCCTGTAGCCGCCACTGCACCTGCTCGACGCTCTGCGTCACGCGCAGCAGGCTTTTCGCCTCGGAGGCGAGGTCGCGCAGCTCGCTGTTATTGCACTGCTCCTTGATGTACTCGACCGTATGATACAGCCGCTTTTCGGTTCTCGTGATGTCCAGGCTGCTCGAAAACAGGAAAACACCGCTGAGAAGCAGAACGCCGGCCGCGATTTCCAGTGGCACGATTTTCCGCCACAGGAGCTGTCCTTTCTTACTTTTCATCGCTGCCTCCCATAAACCGCTCTACGTCCGGCAGGTATTTCCCGATGGTTTCCCGCACCGTGCCGTCCTCGCGCATTTCCTTCAGGGTATCGTTCAGCTGCGCAGCAATCCCCCGGTCGTCGTCCTTGTCAAAGGCAACGCCAAGACCCACCGTTTGCAGCGGCTCGTCCAGAATGCGGAACTCAAGTCCGGTTTCCTCCATGAACTCCTCGATGGTCGTGTCGTGGCCCGCGATGGCATCAGCATATCCCTTGCTCAGCAGGACGAAAATCAGCTCGCGCTTCTGCACGGAAAGCACCTTCCGCAGCGGCGGCAGCGTGCCGTCATGGCTGCGGATAATGTCCTCCGGCTTTGTCGTGGACTGCACGGCGATCACCTTGTCCTCAAGGTCGGAGAGCTTCGTAATTTTGCTGTCCGGCAGGACGGCGACCACCTGATGGCTCTCCATGTAGGGGCCTGCCCAGTTATAGTCGTTCTCGCGTCCGTCCATGGTGAAGCTGCTCCATACGCAGTCGATTTCACCCTTGTGGAGAAGCTCCTTTTTCTCTTCCCAGTTGATGACCCGAAACTCTACCCGGTAACCCATCCGGGTGAAAGCCTCCTGCGCAAGGTCAACGTCGATGCCGGTCATGTTGCCGTCTACATCGGCATAGCTGAACGGCGCGTAGTTGTCGCAGCCGACAACGAGCACGGGGCTGTCATCTTCCGCCTCTGCCGCGTTACCGGTCTGCGTTCCGCAGCCGCCCAGCAGCACCGCCGCGGACACCGCCGCGAGCGCAAGTGCAAGCACGTTTCTATGTTTCACTTTCGTTCTCGTCAGTCCTCTCATATCTGCTTTTTCCGGCGAATCTGCTCGAAGCTGCATATTGCCGCTTCGACAATCTGCGGACATATTGAGTAAAGTATATCATTTTTCATGTGAAAAAGAAAGCGGCAGGTGTTGAGATTTTGCTAAGATGGGAGAAATTTAGGGCAATACCGCATAATTGGACAAGAGCGATTTGCGAGTAAATTTTGCGTACTGACGAGATGCGGTTTTGCGGTAATACTTGACGTATTGCTGTGAAATTGCAACAAAGTCAGGGTATAAAATTTCCGCAAAGCGCCGCAGCTTTCATTGTGCGGTGTTGCCCTAAGCTGCAGGAGGAAGAAAAAACTCTTGTGGATTACCTCGCTGAGCCGGAAAAGACCGATTACGTAACAATCACCGCCGAACCTCTCTTTCTCGGGAAGTCCGGCGGTGTTCTCTGCCCGAAAACCGAAACAGTGCTCGGTGTCAGGTTCTTTTTATTCCGTTGCAGTCATTCCCCGTCTTACTTCTCGGGTTCCGGCTTTTTCTTCTTCGCGGCGGTCTGCGCACGCAGATACTGATACGCCCACTGGCAGAAGTACGGCGTCGTAACGAACAGATAGGGCGAGGTCAGATACTCCTCCACCAGTTCTTCGATGGTGTCCGGCTGATAGCCGTAGAGCCCCTGCTCCATGAACAGGCTGCGTCTGTCATTCTTCGCCGCCAGACGCAGGAACTTCTTCGCGCCCTTGTTGGTCTTTGCCAGACGATTTACATAGTCCTCCGCCTTGTCGAACTGGTTCTGCTTATAGTACAGAATGGCCAGCGGGAGCAGCATCTGCGTTTCCTCATAGCCGCCGTACTTTTTGTGCAGCGCCAGCGCGTGCATTTCGTCCTCGATATAGGCGTACAGGTGCATCAGCTGATAGCGAACGCCAAGGTTGTCGCCCTCGCACAGCTTCAGCATCCGCTCTCCCTCGTTGATCGCGCACCGTATCATGCCGCATCGGATGAGCACCTCAAAATAAGTATGGCATAGCCGCATATACGGTCGGGTTTCGATACATACCCAGAAATCGCCCTGATATTCCTCGAAAACGCCTTCTTCGTCCAGCTGTTTCTCTTCCATCTCCATCAGACGGCGCAGCTCCGGCAGCTGCTCGTTCGGCTTATCTTCATGCTCGGTCATCAGCAGTGCGAGCTGCGCATCCATGTTTTCCGGCTCGACCTCGACTGCTTTATGCAGATATTCCATCCGCTTTTTCTTCGAACCGGCCGCGTCCGCCAGCTCCAGATAATCGTATGCATTTTCCGGTTCGGTGTTCTCCGACTCTAAGCGGCTGTTGTGCTGCGCCATGAATGCCGCCGTCAGACGGTCCACGCTCTCATCATCGGTAATTTCGTTCTCATGCTCCTGCATGAATTTCTGAAGCTCTCTCAGGGTCTTTTCTGTATCTCTGCTGCTCATATGCTCTGCCTTTCTCGTGTGGAAATTCCGTTACACAGTTGAGTATATTGTACCGAAATCCCTCTCTGCCGTCAATCTGATTGTTACTGCACTTGATGATCAATTTGTTGTTTCCGCTTTTCTGCGTCGGAAGGAGTTTTTTGTCCTCATGATCGGCTGCGCCAATTCGTGCCATTTCTTCATTGGCTTACATACCTAAAAATCGTTTTTATAACTTCATCAATCACAATCGGCTTTGACAAATGTGCGTTCATTCCTGCATCCAGTGATGCCTGAACATCTTCTGCAAATGAATTAGCTGTCATTGCTATAATAGGAATGTTTTTTCCATCCGGTCTGTCATTCATTGCCCTGATTGCTTTTGCCGCTTCATAACCATTCATTTCAGGCATCATGATATCCATCAGGATTACATCAAATGTGCCTTCCGGATGATTTCTGAAAATCTCAACAGCATTCTTTCCATCCACAGCTCTTTCTACATTCATCCCGAACTCTTCCAACT
>OODU01000972.1_pt1 | contig 30258 bp, 17 predicted proteins | sample 1671171 | NCBI WGS metagenome assembly OODU01 (sample SAMN06348129, study PRJEB24527) | human gut metagenome | biome: human gut; feature: ankylosing spondylitis patient; material: feces | host: Homo sapiens | place: China | collected 2015-10
CGAGCATTTTGGCAACGCAGATGCCGTGCCGCAGCCGCCGGAGCGGTGCTTAAGCCGTTAGGCGGGAATTGTGCGGTATTGCCTTAGGACGTCCTTGCCTCCCTCGCAGAGGGGGCCAAGGGAATGTTCCCTACACCATATCCGTCTGCCTGGACACCGACAGCACGATGCCCATCTCCCCCAGCAGCATCAATAAGCTGGTGCCGCCCGACGAGAAAAACGGCAGGCTGATGCCGGTGTTCGGGATCGTGTTCGTCACAACGGCCATGTTCAGAATCGCCTGCAGCGTGACCTGCACGACGAACCCGACGACGAGCAGTGCGCCGAACTTATCCCGCGCGCGCACCGCAATCGACATGCCGCGCAAGAGCAGCAGCAAAAACAGCGCCACGACCAGCGCCGCCCCGATAAAACCAAGCTCCTCACACAAAATCGAAAAAATAAAGTCGTTCTGCGGCTCCGGCACGTACAGATATTTCTGTCGGCTGTTGCCCAGCCCCAGCCCGGCCAGCCCGCCCGACGCGATGGCGTAGAGGCTCTGGATCGTCTGGTGACCTTCGCCCAGCGGGTCGGCAAAGGGGTCGCGCCACGACGCGAGCCGGTCCGTGGCGTAGGGCACCAGCTCCGGCAGCGCAATGACCGCCGCCGCAATGGCCGCCGCGCCCAGCCCCCCGGCCAGCCCGAACCAGTGCAGCCCCGTGCCGCCCACAAACATCAGCACCGCGCCGATGGACAGGATCAGCAGCGTGCCGGACAGGTGCGGCTCCAGCAGCATGAGCACCGTGACGACCCCCAGAATCAACGCGAACGGCACAACGCCTGTGGAAAACGACTTCATCCTGTCGTGATTCAGTGAGATGATATGCGAGAACACCAGCACAATCGAGAATTTTGCGATTTCACTGGGCTGCAGCGTACCCAGCCCCGGCAGCACGATCCACCGCTTGCAGCCGTTGTATTCCGGCATGAAAAGCACGATGGCAAGCAAAAGCAGCGAGATTCCCAGCATCGGCCAGGCCAGCCTGTGCCAGACGTGGTAGTCCACCAGGCTGGCCGCGTACATAGCCAGCACGCCCAGCGCCGCAAACAGCAGCTGCGGACGGATGTAGGTGTAGGCGTCGCCGCGGCGGTAGAGTGCCACCGCGTACCCCGCGGAGAACAGCATGATGAGCCCGTAGCTCAACAACAGCAGCAAGATCAGCAGAAACGGTATGTCGAATGTCGGCAGCGATGCCGCCCGCGCCCGAATCCTTTGTACAAGTGCAGCCATAACAAAGCCCCCTGCGCAGAGTGTACGCAGGGGGCGGCGGGTTTATGCTTTTGTCAGCGGTTCAAATCAAGGCTCAGCATCGTGTAGCCGTTGGCGCCGCTCTGGATGCTCTGGCCAATGGCCTCATAGCAGGCCTGCAGGACCTCCATGTTGGGCTGGGGCGCGTCCGGGTCGGTGATGGTCCCGGTGGCAAGAGCCTCGTTATAATTCTCAATAATCTGGGCACAGATGCGGCGGCGATCCCGCAGCGGTGTCAGCAGGTTGGCCATCCACTGCTGGTACATGCCGTGGTAGTCGCTGCCGTGGTCAGCAAACAGAAAGTAATATTCCTGCTCGACCTCCATGGGCGACGCCTGGCAGCGGTAGAAATCCCCCAGTGCCTTGCGCTTTTTATCGGTGGAGTATTGCAGGATGTCCGACAGTCCATTGAGGAAAAGCTCTGGGTGCCGAATCCATTTGGAGTACGGCTCCACCTGCACTTTTAGTGCATCAAAGACGGCCAGAAAATCCTCAAGCGCGATCTTCATCTCGCCCTTTTCCCATTTCTGGATCGTGCGCTTATCCCGGCCCAGGCGGTCTGCCAGTTCCCGCTGTGAAACACCCGCTGCCTCCCTCGCAGCGGTCATTGCTTCTGCCACACGGCATCGATATGCGGACATAACATCTTCTCTCCCCTCAAAACGCGATTCACCGCCGGAAAAACAGCAAAGCGGCGGTGCAAAATGCGCCGCCAAAATTCCCGGCACTGGTTGTGTACTTTGCACACCGGGATATGCTATATTGTGAAGGGCGGCATCCATAAGTACACTAACACTACCATAATTTTACCCCAGTTACCATTTTTTGTCAATATATTTTGTTATGTAACATAGCAGGAGTGGGTGAAAATCGTGTATACCTATCGCGTTGTCTGTCAAAAGCTCTCCGCGCCCGAGCTCGGGCCCTACACTACCTACGGCATTCTGGCCGCGCGGGACCTCCGTGGCTGCCAGCAGGTCGTACAGTTTATCTCCGACGTATCGTTGGACCGCGCCTTCGTCGAGGCCCTCGCACGCCGCTGCACCGCCGCCCAGCTCGACCCCTGCCACCTGCTGGACGTGGTCGAGGATGCCATCAGCGGGTAAAGCCTTCCGCCCCCAAAGGCTCCGACCAGGGGCGAGGTGCGCCCCTTTGCCGGGTGTCCTATAGCGCAAGGGACACCGCTCACATGCTGTTCCCGGCAAGCGCAGTCCTTGCCCGGGTGTGTTTGCCGTGCGCCTTTTTATGCGGCCACCGTAACTTGCTTGTCAGCTCCTGCTCATACTCCGGCGTGTCAAAAAATCACATTCGTGGTCTATTGAATATCTAGGGGCGACCATTGGTCGCCCGCGAACTTGGCGCAGCAACGCCTTTTCCGGGTAAGTTTTTTTCACAGGCAAACGGGCACGGGCGAGCAATGCTCGCCCCTACAAGAGTTTTTTGACAGTCTGCATACTCAGGGAAGATATAAGATTCCATCTTCAGCTTGAACATTGGTGTGCCTCATAAGCTGACCCCCTGCCCTTTTGGGCTCCGGATAAGGATAAAACCGCAAGCACACACACGACCAAATTCACGGACATTCCCGTTGAATTTGTGTTGTGTTTACGCTTTTTTGTGGCGATTTTTGCGCAACAGTTGCGCAAAAACATCAGCAAAACTCTAACAAGTGCTGGGCGGTGTGTATAATAGCTGCCGAAATCGCTTGTCATTGTGACGAATTCGACAAGTCAAAATTTTGCAATCTGCCAAAAAATCACTTGCTTGAATGTAGCCGTATTGAAATTTTCATCCCAAAGTATTATACTGTTCCTTATAAATAAAAAGGCACACAACAAACATACCGTGTCTTACTTTTCCCGACGCAAGCGCAAATGTTTGCACATCGGATTATATTCTCAAAAAAGACTGTAAATACAGCTCAGCTTGTGGAAAAAGTCCGTTTCCGTGCCAGATGTGCGCAGCGCATAAAATCGCGCCGAATGGCGCGCGTTCCCCCGATATATCGTGAGAACACACATATACACATATATAGAAAAGGAGTCGAAGCAAATGACGAAAGCATTTTCTATCCTGCACCGTGCGGCGGCACTGCTTGTCGCCCTGTGCCTGCTGATCTGTATGGCTCTGCCGGTTTATGCAGCTGAGGATGGGGCTTTATTTTTTGACGCAGGTTCGGAAACGATTCCGACCATTCCTGCCGCAGACACGTCAAGCGAGGGTGCAGAACCTGCGCAAGAGCCTATTGTATCCGACTTGGAAACGATTCCGGATGAAGGAGATACCCCGCCCACTGCGAACGAGCCGGGAACAGAAGCGGGAAACACGGTAAACAATGCAGCAGCGGTTCCGAACAATGACGGCAAAACCCAGGAAGCGGCAGAAAATCAGACTCCCGCCGCCGATACGGACACCGCCCCTGCCGACCCAGCCTTGACGAACAAAACCCCTGCGGACACTTCCGATACGGCTGCCGCGCCAAACCATGCCATCAACGCAGAGGAAACCACGGCGGCAAAAACCAACACAGAGCAAGATGTTCTTTTTGCTGACGGGGACAACCCCAACGAAGAAGATACTATGCCTGCGGATGATTCGCCTGACAACGATGACGCGAACACACCTGTTACGATAGCGGACACCAGTGTATCGACGGGCTTTATCCCGGCAACGGCAACCATTTATTTTGCGGTTGATAATACAATATTCCGAGATTCCTATCGGGTTCATTTGTATGCCCATAAGCTGGACGACAGCGGCTTGGACAAGGATATGGTTGACACTGGAACGACAACAACCGATGGTCGCAAGATATACAGCGTTACACTGAATCAGGCTGATTATTCAGCGGGTGGGTTTTATCGACTGATTTTCCAGTATTTTGATGGCACTGTTTTTAAAGATCAATTCTTTGCCTTTGGCGGAGAATCAGGCGATGACAACGGCAATGGTTTTAAAAAAGAAACAGCCATTAACAAAATTGCCGGGCAAATGTTTGACGGTAATAACGGCACTAACCGAGGCAATGCATTTAACCCCGCCCAATGGACGCGCGTGGAGTACTATTACAAGGATATGCCGCTTTACTTCAAAAATGCAAGCGGCACCGTGCTTACCAACGTAACCGCAACATTTTACAAGCTGGAAAACGGCGCCCTGGCACCAACCGACAGCCAAACGATCGGCACGGTGGATGCGGGCAAACTTGCCGCGCAGCAGATCCGGATCCCCAACAATCAGTCGCGGTTTGTGCAGTTTACTTGGAACAATGGCCAAAGTGCCCTGTATGATTTCACCACAGACTTCACCACATCCCCCTACGCGGACGCCCAGAAACTGGACTTAACAACCGCAAATTGCTATGCCTGCAATGGTACTGATGGCACTTGGGCAAGCGCGGGCGGTGATTTGCTTACCGCGGACAAAAAGATTTACTTTGATGCCACGCTGTCCGCGTACAGTTATGAGGGCGAAGGTTTACAGCAGTCCGCCATGGGCGACGGCGAAACCATGTACTGCTTCCTGACGGATTCAGAGAACCATGTCACTTCGAAGGAGATGACGTTGGTAACAGCCGCCCCCACCACTCCCGACCGCAAGCTGTGGTCTTGCGAGATTCCCGGCGATGGAAAAACTTACACCGCGGTGCAATTCTCCGCAACGGATAACCAAAACGCCCCCGCAAAAGACAACAAGACCAGAAAGTACAGCACGGCAGAAATCCCCCCAGCCCTGCAAGAACCCTGCTTCTTTGCCGACGACGGCGACCCGTCGGCCTACACGGGCGGCGAAGGTGTCAACCGTGACGGCTACTGGGGCGAGAAAGCCTCTGTCCGCGATGCCGAAAGCGGCAAAAATACCACCGTTGTGGACATTGATAACAGCGGCACTTTTACCCAACAAAAGGATACAAAGTATATCACCAGCACCCTGTACGATTACTACACCGACTACGAGCTGAATGGCCTGAACCGCGACACTTACTCGTGGGTGACCACATCTTCCCAGCGCGGGTACGTCACTTTTGAGCAGTTCAACCGCGCATTAAGCAGCGCTTACACTGCAAACGGCAATGTAAAATACCCGCTTTATACCGGGCATTTCCAAAAGTCAGGCTGGGGCGACCCCTTTGCAACCGTTGCCGCCGGTATGGGTCTATACGGCTGGGGCGCTGAGGGTAGTTCCAACTACAATATCTTTATGGCCGTGAATAACTCGGCCTTGGATGATAATGGTAATGGAAGCTCCGATTACAATCGCACCTTCCAGGGCCTTGTGGAAAGCAAGACCTCTGACGGTACGGCAAACGGTCTGCCGCTGTTAAGAACCAAGAATTCCAACACAAATGCGTCGGTTGACCCGCACTTTGACAAAGACTTCCTGCAAGGCAAAAACGCCTTTAACACCGTGCTGGGCAAGGTGTACGAGGATGTTCCCTTCCCGCTCAAGCAAAAAGCCGTTTTTGCGCAAAATCCGGACAGTCCGGACGATAACGACCCGGAGAGCAAAGCCGAATATTGGTACTATGACAGCAGCAAAAGCTCTCTGTATTTGAAGCAGAACCAAACCGACGGCAAGTATTATCTGGAATCCCCCAAAGGTGGTGACGGCAACCCCACCACGGACAGCAAATCACAAAACATTTCGTCACCAAACAATGCCAATGGCACCTACGGCTTTTTCCCGTTTAACCAAACAGTCAGCACAGTCGGGGCATCCCAATACAACTACGGCTTTGGCGCCAAGCTGCAATTTGACTTTACGCTTACAGAGGACGGCAAGGTTGTTGTAGGAAAAGACACCAGCGGCAGGAACATTGAAGTTCCTATCAAGTTCTTCTTCTCCGGCGACGATGACGTGTGGGTCTACATTGACGGCGAGTTGATGCTGGATGTCGGCGGCGCGCACGGTAAAGCGTCCGGTCTGCTGGAATTTGGCGCAAACAGCACCGTAACCCCCTACGTCAGTTCCAACAAGAACACCGACTCAAATGATACCATGGTCTACAAGGGTTATGGGTCCGGCGAAACAACCAAAACCGTCAACTACAACGGCCAACCGATCACGTTCAATAAGAAGAGCACCACCAAAACCCTTAAAAAACAATCCACCCACACCCTGACCATGTTCTATATGGAGCGCGGTATGTGGGAGTCCAACATGGCGGTGGCGTTCAACTTCCCCGACCATAACGAATTACAGGTCGAAAAGCAGGTCGATGTTTCGGATGTGAACCCGCTGTTCCAAGACAGTTTCAAAAACCAGAAAATTTTCACCTTCAACATCCAAAATCTGGCCACCCACTACGAAGCAAAAGCAACTGATGAACCGGCAATCCAGACCGAGATACTCCCGGACACTGCATACAGTTCAGCCACGGGACTATTAAGCTATGCGTCGTCTCTGCCGGAGGGTGTAGGCACAGGCAGCGCCGTGCTGTGGTCATCGGATAAAAGTGACCCATCCAGCCTATACCGCGACCAGCGCCGCGGCACACTGACATGGGACAGCGCCATAAATATAAGTCCGTACAGCTACCTGACCTTTGATGTCTATGTGCAGGGCAACCCGACCGATACCTGCGCCCTGAGCAACCTGTATGTGGAACTTTGGGACACAAGCGGCAAGCAAATGGGCTGCCTTGGCACCAAGGGTCTGCAAAGCAGCGATGTCTACGGCGCGGCGACCGCGCTGCACCCGGGAACGTGGTACACCGTACGGCTGATGTTGAACTCCCTGCAAAAAGATGAGCATTTCAACAATCAGCTTACAAGAATTACGATGGGCGATAACTTTGCGCGCAGCATTTACCTGCGCAACTTTACATTCAGCAGTGCGCCGACCCTGCCGAAACAAACAGGCTTTACCACCGCACAGTACAACGTCCCCGACTATGGCTCTGCCGAAAGCGGTAAGCTGGAAAACGCGGCCTTTGCGGTGTTTTCCTCCAACCTTGGCAACGGCGACGTTGTGGATGAAAACGGACGGTTCCTGCTGCAGGACGGGGAGACCGTTACCTTTAATGACCAGTTCCGCCGCGGCAGCTACATAGCCCTGCAAGAGCAGATCGACACCGAACTGTACGATACAACTTGGACGGTATACGAAAACGGCGTACCTGTTACAAATGTAAGCGGCAAGGCTGACGTTGTTACGACGGGCAGTGTTAGCACGTTGCAAAACATCAGCGGCACCGCCCCGAACGATGGCCGAACGGAAAAGGCGGTTGTTGCAACCCTTGACGGACACAACACCAAGAACGAGTACACAGAGGCCAAAAAGCCGAGCACTGCACTGGTTTTTCGCTCTTACAGCAATTCGGCCGATGATAACGAGCTGACCAAGCTGAAAGTGGTTTTCAACAACAAGGTCAAGACAGGCAAGCTGATTATACGCAAGGTTCCCGCCGAAGGCGAGACACTGGCAGGTCAGACGTTTACCTTTACCGTCCGATTCGGAGATGTTGGCGGCCAAAGCCTCGGCAACATAATCCCGCCGAAAGAGTACACCTGCACGGTGGAAAAACACGGTGACAAGTACTACGGCGAGATCGTGATCGACAAAATCCCTGTCGGCACACGGTTTGTTGTGTGGGAAAATGAACAGACGGGCACAAGCCTGAAATCGGTGTCCTTCAAGGGCGGCAAAGACTGCGCTGTTGCCGCGGACGGTGTAAAGGTGTACGGCGCCATTGCGGAGGGCGAAGAGAACGCTGTAACGGCAACGTTTGTAAACACCGCCCGCGAACTGATTGACATAGCGGTCAAAAAAGAGTGGAAAACGCAGGACGGTACGACGGACATTCCGCAAGCCGACCTGCCCAACGCCATTTACCTGCAACTGCAGCGCACCGAAACGCCGGATGTGGCAGACAGCTGGCTGCCGGTTTCGGGGTATGAAAGCGTAGAGCTGAAAAAACCCGACGGTTACGAAGGCTGGACCAAACAGTTTACCGGGTTGGACAAGTACGATGCGAGCAAGTCGGAGAGTGCGCGTGTCGCTTACACCTACCGCGTGCTGGAAAGCGCGACGAAAACTGGGCAATTTTACGGCGGCGCGGCCGATGATGTGATTGAGATTTCCGGCAAGCAGTACAAGGTTCTCAATACCACCCGCGTCACAGGCGATTCGACCAGCAAAACGCTGACCCTGACCAACCAACTGCAAGATGCCAAATATAACTTGGTCATCACAAAGCAGGATGCACAGGATAATAGCATAAAGCTGGGCGGCGTGGAGTTCAAGCTGGAAAAGCTGAACACTGTACCGATTGAAACGCCGAAAACAGGCACGACCACCGCGGGTACAGGCGAACTTACCTTTGCAGACCTGACCCCCGGCAGCTACCGCCTGACCGAGACCAAGACCGCCGAGGGCTACACCCTGCTGGCCGAGCCCATCGAATTTACGCTGACAGCGGACGGGCAATGCCGACGCGATGGCGCGGCGTTTGGCGCGAAAACCACAGATGCCGACGGCGTGTGCAACATTGCCCTGACCATTTACAACCGCAAGGGCTTTACCCTGCCGCACACGGGCGCGGACGCACCCAGCCTGTGGCTGCTGATAGGTTTGCCCGCACTGGTGGCTGTGCTGCTGGTGCTGGTGTTCCGATACAATAAGAAAGGGGGCAGACGTTCCTGACCCCCACCCCTCTACACAAACCAACATAGAAAAAAGAGGTATGCATCAAAATGAAACTGAAACGTTTATTTACCGCAATCCTCAGCGTCGCCCTGACCCTGAGCCTTTGCGCCATGCCCGCCATGGCGGAAGGGGCGACGACGGCGGGGGCGATGCCTAAGACAAGCACAAGCACGATTGACAAAAACCAGAAAGGCTCTATCACCATCTATAAGCGGGCACTGGATAGTAGCGGAAATGCAGGTACTGCCGGTGATGGCGAAACAATGGTGAGTCCGCAGGGGGCAGCATTGAAGGATACAGGCTTTACCCTCTATCAGGTCATGGATACAAATACGTTGCTTGCCTACTATAATGATAACACAACTGCCGATCAGGTAGATGTTAAGGACTACTTTACTAACTATGCTGAGAATAAGACGGCAGCAGGGCTGAAAACTGCTTATGCTACTGCTTATAAGTCAGAAGTCCGTACAGATGAAAACGGCAAGGCTACCTTCACCGAACTGCCTGTCGGTATGTACCTTGTAATTGAAACCAAAACTCCGCAGGCTGTTACCATGCCCGTAGAGCCTTTCTTGGTTTCGATTCCTATGACCCGCATTGGCGACAAGACTACGGGCGCTGATAACCAAAACCAAAAAGAATGGCTGTATGATGTGACTGTCTACCCCAAAAACAGCATTGCCAAAGGCACGGTAAGACTTGTCAAGCAAGGCAAACAGGGAAGTACAACAACACCGCTGGCAGGCGTCAAATTCACCCTGAACAAGAAGAATGACACAGATGATGACTATACTGCGGTAAAAACTGACGTTGCCACGGATACGAATGGCAAAATCACTTTAGATAACCTTGCCAAAGGCCGCTACTACCTGCAAGAAACAGGTTATACCGACGGAAATGACAAGGGCTATATCCTGAACACCACCGGCAAATTCTACTTTGACATTGACGAGAATGGTAAGGCTGTGAAAGTTGACGATACCATTGCCGGTAAGGTGGATGACGCAAGTTTTACCATCGACAGCACCCACGCCACTTTGACCGTTACGAACTACAAGCCCGATATTGTAAAGACCGTCACCAAGCGCGACGGCACCACAACTTCACATGAAGCCGATTACGGTGTTGGCGATGCCGTGCCGTATACCCTGACTATCAAAGTCCCTGAAAACATCACCAGCCTGAAAACCTTTACGGTTACCGATACCACGGTTAAAGCACAGTTGATTCAGAATAAGGGCAGTGTAAAAATCAGCGGCAAGAATAATGCTGGCGGCGATGTAACCCTTGCTAAGAGTGCTTACACCATTACTGTTGCACCAGATGCCAACAACTCCGTTATGACGGTTGCCTTTACGCCGAGTGCATTGACTGGCGTTGCCGGCGGCGAAATTACCATTGCCTATACCGCTACCGTTCAGAGTGGTGCAATTGTTGCCGGTGATGGCAACGTGAACACTGCCAAGATCGTCTATTCCCGCAAAACCAACCTGACGGATGAAACCGGCGGCAACAAGCCCTACGAAATCACGGACAAGGGCGTTGTTTACACCTTTGGTCTGAACATCCACAAGACTGCCAAGGGCGGCACCAAGGACGGAGCGGGTCTTAAGGACGTTACCTTTGACCTGTACAAGAAGGTGGATACGGAAACGCTGAATGGAAATAGTAAGTATCCCTTCTGCGGCCAAGAATACGCCGCTATCAGTGGTGACGATGCCGTAAAACTGGGCTTGACCACTAACTCTGCTGAAAATTGGATCAAGGTCAAGACCCTTACAACGGGCGAAAACGGCTACGTCTCCGCAAAGGGTCTGCCCTCCGGCACCTACAAACTGGTCGAGACCAAGACCGTGAACGGCTACAACCTGCTGTCTAAGCCTGTGGATGCAAAACTGAACCTTACTTATGCTGCTGCATGGTCAACCACGACAACGTATGATGCAAATGGCAACCAGACCAAGTCTACAATAACTACACCGACCTACAAGAGAGATGGCGCAGATGTGACGGACCCCAGCGCAGAGATTGAAATCGTCAACCGCGCGGGCTTTACGCTGCCTGTCACCGGCGGTTTCGGTACGCTGCTGTTCAGCGGTATCGGTGTGCTGCTGGTTCTGGCGGGCGTCGGCGTTCTGTTCAGCCTGAAAAAGAAATCCAACCGTGCGTAATGCACACCATCCAAACACCCACAGCAAAATAAACGGGTAATCCATAGGGGAAGGGCCGGAAACGGTTCTTCCCCTATGGGCGGTTGTGGCAGTGCGTCAACCCTTTACAGAAAGGCTCTTTGCAATGGAAACCACCGTCAAATTAAAACTTGGCTTTGCTGCGCTGATGATCGTCTCCGGCATCGGCGTGGCCATGTACCCCGTTGTCAGCAACGCGGTGGCACAGCGCCACGCAAGCTCGGTCATTGAAAGCTACAACGACAACGTGCAGTCGATGGACGCCGAGAAAATCGACGCCGCCAAGGAGGCTGCGCGCCGCTACAACCAACAGCTGAACAATGCCCTTGACCGCGACGCGGCGGGCGAAGCGGACGACATCGGCACAAGCTATGTGGACATGCTGGACGTGGGCGAGAGCCTTGGCTACATTACCATACCCAAAATTGACGTAAACCTGCCCATTTATGAGGGCACAAGCGACGATGTGCTGGTAAAGGGCGTCGGACATCTGGAAGGCTCCAGCTATCCGCTGGGCGGCGCGGGCACCCACAGTGTGCTGACGGGGCATCGCGGTCTGGCCGAGGCGGTACTGTTTACCGACCTGGACAAGCTGGGCGAGGGCGACCGTTTTTACCTCCACATCATGGACGAGGTGCTGGCGTATCAGGTAGACCAGGTCAAGGTCGTGGAGCCGGAAAACACCGAGGATTTGGAAATTATCCCCGGCAGGGACTACTGCACGCTGGTCACCTGCACACCCTATGCCATCAACACCCACCGTATGCTTGTGCGCGGCGCCCGTGTGCCGTATACCGGAGAGGACGAGCAGCCCGACACGCCGCAGACCGTGCAGTACCAACAGCTGAATACCGGCAACGTGGTAAAGCGCATTGTGGACGCCTGGCCGTGGATCAGCGTGACGGGCAGTGTGGTTATCGGCGGCGAGGCGCTGCTGTTGCTGCTGCTGTTGCACCGCTGCAAAAAGCGCGAGGAGGAAGACTGATGAAACGCCTGTTTCTGCAAATTTTTGCATGGCTGGCAATTTTGCTGGGCGTTGGGCTGATGCTGCAGCCCACGGTCAGCCGATTTCTGACGGAGCAGAAAAGCACAAAAACCGTGCAAAAATTTGTGCAGGCCGCCGAGGCTGCCGCCCCCGCCGCGCCCGAAACCTCCGCCGCCGAACCCGCGCGCGCCTACCCCGAACTCTACGACGCGTTTCTGGCCTACAACCAACAGCTTTTTGCCCAAGGCCAAAGCGGCCTGAAAGACCCCTTTGCCTACGAGACCCCCGCCTTTGACCTGACGGACTGCGGCTTGCCCGACGACGTTATCGCCGCGCTGTGGATACCGCGTCTGGACTTGGAACTGCCTGTTTATCTGGGGGCCAACGCGGCCAACATGGCCCGCGGCGGCGCGCTGCTGGGGCAGACCTCCATGCCGCTGGGCGGCGAAAACACCAACACCGTCATTGCCGCCCACCGCGGCTATTACGGTGCGGAAATGCTGCGCAACGTGCAGCAGATACAAATCGGCGACAAAATTACCCTGACAACGCCGTGGGACACGCTGGTTTACCGCGTGTGCGAGCTAAAAATTATACAGCCGGACGACATAAACGCCGTGCTGATACAGCCCGGCCGCGACCTGCTTACCCTGACGACCTGCCACCCCTACACCCAAAACACCCAGCGTTACCTGGTGATAGCCGAGCGCAACCCCGACGCAGAGGCCGCCACCCATGCGGCAGACCTGGCCGAGTGTGACGAAACCTGGGACGCCGCACCGCGCCAAGTGACGGTGGAGGCCGACGGTACCTCCGCGCTGGAGGAAGTCACCCCCGAAAGTATCACTCCCCTGCCCCACGAGGGCGGCGGCGAAAACGCGGGCGGCGCGTACTCCAACTGGATGATTTGGCTGGAAAACAACGCCCTGTGGGCGGGATGCCTGCTGATTGCCGCCGTGATCGGCTGTATGCTGATTTGGCGCAGGCATAGAAAGGATTGACCCATGCAGAATATCAACGAAAAGGCGCTGGCCGTTACAGCCGAGGTAAGCAAGGCGGTGCTGGGCAAGCCGGAAGTCGTGCTGAAAATCATGATGGCGATACTGGCCCGCGGCCATGTGCTGATTGAGGATATCCCCGGCGTGGGCAAAACTACGCTGGCACAGGCGTTTGCCCGCGCTATGGACCTGACCCAAAACCGCGTGCAGTTTACCCCCGACGTTCTGCCGTCCGACATTGTGGGGTTCTCGCTGTACCAAAAGGAAACCGGCAAATTTGTGTACCACCCCGGCGCGGTGATGTGCAACCTGTTTTTGGCCGATGAAATCAACCGTACCAGCGCCCGCACCCAGTCCGCCTTGCTGGAAGTCATGGAGGAAAGCGCCGTCACGGTGGACGGCGTGACGCGCGTTCTGCCGCAGCCGTTTACCGTTTTTGCAACGGAAAACCCCGTCGGCTCAGTGGGTACGCAGATGCTGCCGGAATCCCAGCTGGACCGCTTTATGGTCTGCGTGGTCATGGGCTACCCCGATGCGGAGGCGGAAATGGAGATTTTGTCCCGCCAGCCGCGCCGCGCCCTGCTGGACCGTGTGCAGCCGGTGATGGACAAAAACGACCTGCTGGCTATGCAGCAGCAGGTAGACGAAGTATATATGAGCGATGAAATCAGACGGTATATCGTAGAGCTCTCCCGCGCGACGCGGCAGGACAGCCGCCTGATGCTGGGGCTTTCGCCCCGTGCGTCGCTGGCAGTGGCCGGTATGGCGCGCGCGGCGGCTTTTCTGGGCGGGCGCAATTATGTGGCCCCGCAGGATATTACCGCGATTTTTGCCGATGCGGCCCGCCACCGTCTGTGCCTGACCGAACAGGCCCGCACCGGCGGCGATACAGTGCAGAATATCCTTGACGATGTTCTGCACACCGTGCCGCGCCCCCGCCCGGAGAAACCGTTCCATGGCAGGTAAGGTGGGCTGCGCGCTGCTGCTGGCCGTGCTGTTTGCCGCGGCAGCGGTCAGCCGCACGTCGTTTGCGGTCTTTTTGGCGGCACTGGCGGTGCTGCTGGTCGGCTTTTTGGCGTGGTATGTCCGCACGCTGCGCAGGGATGTGACGGTAACGCTGCAGCTGCCTGCCCGCCCCGTGCACCCCGACGAGGATTTTGCCGTACTGGTGAAACTGCTCAACAACGGGCGACGGCCCATGCCGGAGCTGCGTGTCGTTTTGCAGGCTGTGGACGCCGAAAGCGGAACGGCCATTGAACTGCCCTGCGGCGCGATGCTGGCCCCGCATCAGTGTGCCGATTTGCGCGTGACCCTGCGCGCAGCAAAAAGCGGTCTGTGGCGGTTCCGTGTGCGGGAAGCCACCGTGCGCGACCCGTTGGGGCTGTTTGCCGCGCACTGCGCCGTGCCGCCCCAAAGCAGAGAACTGTGTGTGCTGCCCCCCGCCGAGGGCGAGGACGACGGCGCAGGCACAAAACCGCAGAACTGCGCCGAAAAAGTGACTGCGGCGGGCTGCGATTTGACCGACGGCGTTTATGATCTGCGCCCCTACCGTGCAGGCGATTCACCGAAGCTGATCCACTGGAAACTGACCGCCCGCGTGGGCGAGTTGACCGTTCGCGAGCCGTTGGGCGCAGCCTACCGCGCTGACCCTGCGGGCAGCGTTTTGGCAGAGGGGGCCGACGCGCAGCAGCAGTTGCTGCACTTTGGGCAGACCGCCGTAAAGCGGCTGCGCAGATTGACCCGCCGCAAGGACACCGACCCCGCTACGGGGCTGGTATTTGTGGACCGTGTGCTGCTGCCCCGCACTAAGGCCGCTGCCCACCCCATGGCGGAAGCGGCGGCGGATTTGCTGATTTCGGAGCTGCTGGCCTTGGGCTTACTGACGGCGCTGAACGGTGCGTTTGCACTGGCATTGCCGATTTGGGTGTGGCTTGGCGTGGCGGCACTGTGTGCGGCGTGGCCGGCACTGCACCGCGTCCCGCTTTCCAAGGCGGGCCGTTACGGCGCGGCGCTGGCGCTGGCCGTGGGGTATCTGGTGCTGCTGTTTGCCGTGCAGCAGCCGTTTTTGGCCGGTGCGGCACAGTGCGCGGATGCCGTCAGGCTGTGCTTGAATACACGCTTCAACGCAAATTTTGTAGTGTCCGCCTCGCCGGTTTCGGCGCAGATGGGCCTGTTTGCGCTGCTGACGGCAGTGCCGTTTACAATGTTTTTGGCCGCGCTGACAGCCCGCCACACCGACGCGCTGCTGCTGGGGGCTGTGCTTCTGCCGATTGTGGTGTTCACGCTGTTGGCGGGGACGGGCCGTGCCGTTTTGGGCTGGCTGCTGCTTTTGCCGGGCTGGTTGGGAAGCTGTGCGGCGGCGCGGTCGCTGGTGCGCAAACGGCTGTGGCGCGGCAAGGATTCCGCTGTCTATGCCGCCAACCTGCAGACCCACCGCACAAACCAAAGGCTGGCCGGTGTCGGCATGGCTGCCATTTGCGCGGTGCTGTTTTTGCCTGCCCTGGCACTGCGCCCCGTGCTGATGCTGCCCTTGAACGCGCTGCAGCCTGTGACCGACAAAGTCTGCGCGGCCGGGCTGAGCGCGGCGATCGAGTGGCTGCCGAAAATCAGCGGCGGGGCACTGAATTTCCATGTCAGCGCTGCTGCGGGCGGCGTGGAGGACGGCAGCCTGACACGGGGCGACGGCCTGGCGCTGACGGGGCTGGAGGATATAATGGTCACGACCGACGCCAAGCCGGAGGAGACCGTCTACCTGCGCGGGTTTATCGGCGTGGACTATGACGGCACAAGCTGGCAGGCAGGGAATGCCGCTGCCTTCGACAGTGCCGCAGCAAACTGGAAAACCGACGGCGACGGGCGGCTTGCCATTGCGAACCTGCCGTTTTTGCGCGCGGCATACAGCGGCGCACAGCCGCAGCAAATGACCGTACAGCGTCTGCATGCAAACGATGCTTATACGTTTGCGCCGTACAACGCATATTTTAACGACTACTACACGCCGGACGGCGACGGAGCCATAGCGGGGCAGACCGTGCAGGACGATATGTTCTACTATTTTCCGCGCAAACAGGCAGAGGAGCTGCTGGCGGCCCGTGACGATGATGACGCGGGGGTGCTGGACCGTCTGGAAAGCGCCTACGCCGCGTATGTTCGTGCGCGCTGCCTGGATGTGCCCGACGGTGCCGGGTACGATGCCATAGACAAGGAACTGGCTGCGCTGGTGAAGGAGCGCAAACTCAGGGATGATGACATCGATGGCCGACGCGCACTGGTGCGCAGCTGGCTGAACGAGCACTGCCGTTACAGCGCGGACGCCGAGACACCCGACGACACCGACCCGCTGCTGTATTTCCTGAGCGAGAGCCACGCGGGCAGCAGCACACAGTTTGCCTCGGCAGCGGTGCTTCTGTGCCGCATGGTGGGGCTGCCCGCCCGATATGTGGTAGGCTACGCCGCACCGCAAAGTCTGTTTACCGCTGCGGGCGACGGCAGCTGCCGTGCTGTTTTGCAGGACGATAACGCCCACGCCTGGGCAGAGATTTACCTTTCCGGGCAGGGCTGGACGCCGCTGGAGGTCACCCCCGGTATGACAGCCGAACTGACCGAGGGCGAGCTTGCCGCCGATGCCGCACAGGCAGGGCAAAATGCCGCAGACAGTGATACACCCCTGCTCGCGCGGCAGGAGGCCGACTCCCCTGCCGAAACGCCGCAAAGCGTCCCGCTTTTGTGGGTACTGCCTACGGTTTTGCTGCTGCTCGTCTTGGCCTTGGCACTTCTGCGCCGTGCAAGGCGCACACCTTTGCAGACCGTACAGGCAGAATTTTGTGCGCTCCATCGCAAGATGCGGCGCTGCGGGCTGGCGGCGGAGGTGTCCTCTGACGAAGCGGCATTTGCGGAATTTCTGCAAACGCATTGCCCGCAGACGGACCGTGAAACCGTGCAGCACCTGCTGGATGCCGTACAGGCGGCACAGTTTGCGCCCGATCCATGCACCGCCGAAACCGCGCAGGAGATACAGACCCTGTGCCGTAAATTACGCAAAAAAACTGTGCAGACGAACGGTGTGAGGGCTGTGCAAGGGGAAGCTTTACGCAAGAAATAATTGACGATTCGGCAAAAAACGATTATGATAATGGTAAATACATATCGGAGATGAGAAACCATGCCACCTTTGCCGAAGAACGACAAGCCGATCGATATCACGCAAATCGCGCAGGCGCTTGGCATATCCAAGACAACCGTGTCCCGTGCCATATCCGGCAACGGGCGCATCAGCGCAGCAACCCGCCAACGCGTGCTGGACTATGTAAAAGAGCATAACTATACCCCCAGTATGATGGCGCGCGGGCTGGTGAAGCGCTGCTCCTACAATATTTCGCTGGTGATTTCCACGCAATTTTCCGACTTTGAGCTGCCCTTTTTGCGCAAGGTGATGCGCTCTGTCTATCAGGTTGCCGGGGATTCCGACTACGATGTCCTGCTGACGCTGGTGGGCGAAAACGAAACCCGTCCTGTGGAGCGACTGCTGGATAACCGCAAAATCGATGGTCTGATCTTGACCCGCACACTGGAGCGTGACCCCTTGATCCCGCTGCTGAAGGCGCGCAAGGTGCCGTTTGTCGCCATCGGTCAGCCGGAGGACGATCAGGTACTTTCCGTTGACCATGACCAGGTGGGCGGCTGCCGTGAGATGACCAGTCTGCTGCTGATGAAGGGCATGAAGCATATCGCGCTGCTGGGCGGCAGTATGCTGTACACCGTCAACCAATCCCGATTGAAGGGCTTCCGGCAGGCTTATGTCAAGATGGGTCAAAAAATTGACGAAAGCCTGCTGTTTTTGGAGCTGGAAAGCGACGATTTGCGCATGGAGGCTGTGCAGCAGGCTGTAGAGCGCGGGGCGGATTGCATCCTGTGCATGGACGAACGGCTGGCACAGCTGACACTGAATATGCTCAAGCAGCTGAACCTGCGCGTGCCGCAGGATATCCGGCTGGCGTCGCTGTATGATAATGAGAATCTGGTCAATACCGTGCCGCCCATCTCCGCCGTGCAGTTTAATGCGGATATCCTTGGCTTAAAAGCAACGCAGCAGCTGCTGTGCGCCTTGCAGGGGCAGCCTGTTGAAACCCGCATGGAGTTGGGTTACCAGGTAAGCCTGCGGGAATCGACGCAGACGTGAAATCCGAGCGCACACCGAGGGGTGTGCGCTTTTTTGTCTGACCCATCAAACCGTGTACATTTTCAGGAAAATGTACAAAATGGGGCAAAATAAAACAAAAAGTCCCGAATTGCAGATACAAGCAATTCGGGACTTGATAGGATTTATAGAAGAACCTTAACTGTCAGGTCTTTCCAATTCCCCGGCCAAAGTACGTAACCACGCGAATTTCGATAGGCGCGAGCCTGTTCGTAATTCAACTTAATGGTTATACTCGCTGGCAAATCAGCCGCGAGGCGACTTGATGGCTGCCTGTGCGGCGGCCAGGCGGGCAATGGGAACACGGTAGGGAGAGCAGCTGACGTAATCCAGGCCAACGTTGTGGCAGAACTCGACACTGCTGGGATCGCCGCCGTGCTCGCCGCAGATGCCCAGACCCAGATCGGGACGGGTCTCGCGGCCGTCGTGGGCAGCCATCTTGACCAGCTTGCCAACGCCGATCTGATCCAGATGCTGGAACGGATCGCTCTCGTAGATCTTGGTGTCGTAGTAGGCAGTCAGGAACTTGGCAGCGTCGTCACGGCTGAAGCCGAAGGTCATCTGAGTCAGGTCGTTGGTGCCGAAGCTGAAGAAGTCAGCTTCCTTGGCGATCTCGCCGGCGGTCAGAGCGGCACGCGGGATCTCGATCATGGTGCCGACCTCGTACTTCATGTCAACACCGGCAGCGGCGATCAGGGCATCGGCAGTCTTGACGACAACGTCCTTGACAAACTTCAGCTCCTTGACCTCGCCAACCAGAGGAATCATGATGTGGGGGGTGATCATCTTGCCGGTTTCGGCAGAAACCTTGAGGGCAGCCTTGATGACAGCGTTGGTCTGCATCTCAGCGATCTCGGGATAGGTAACAGCCAGACGGCAGCCACGGTGACCCATCATGGGGTTGAACTCGTGCAGGCTGACAACAACGTTGTTCAGCTCCTCGGTGGACATACCCATGTCCTTAGCCAGAGCCTCGATGTCCTCGGCCTTGGTGGGCAGGAACTCATGCAGCGGCGGATCCAGATAACGGATGGTCATCGGACGGTCGCCCATGATGCGGTACATAGCGGTGAAGTCGGCCTCCTGGAACGGCTCGACCTTAGCCAGGGCAGCCTTGCGCTCCTCAACGGTACGGGCGCAAATCATCTCACGGACAGCCTTGATGCGGTCCTCGGCGAAGAACATGTGCTCGGTACGGCACAGACCGATGCCCTCGGCACCCATGTCAACGGCGTTCTGCGCGTCACGCGGGTTGTCGGCGTTGGTCATGACCTTCATCTGGCGGTTTGCGTCAGCCCAGCCCATGAAGCGCTTGAAGTTGGCGTTCTCGGTGGAAGCGACGGTAGCGATCTGGCCCTCGTAGATGTTGCCGGTGGAGCCGTCGATGCTCATCCAGTCACCCTCGTGGAAGGTGTGGCCGTTGATGGTGATGACCTTGGCGTCATAGTCGATGGCGACGTTGTTATCGTTGCCGCAGCCGGAGACGCAGCAGGTGCCCATGCCGCGGGCGACAACAGCAGCGTGGCTGGTCATACCGCCGCGGACGGTCAGGATGCCCTGAGAGACCTGCATGCCGACGATGTCCTCGGGAGAGGTCTCGAGACGGACCAGAACGACCTTCTTCCAGGCATCGTCCTTGACCTTCTCCTCGGCCTCCTCAGCAGAGAATACGACGCGGCCGCAGGCAGATCCCGGAGAAGCGGCCAGGCCCTTGCCGATTGCCTCGGCGGCCTTCAGAGCGGCAGCATCAAACTGCGGGTGCAGCAGGGTGTCCAGCTGCTTGGGCTCGACGCGCAGAACAGCGGTCTTTTCGTCGATAACGCCCTCGTCGACCAGGTCGCAGGCGATCTGCAGAGCAGCCTGGGCGGTGCGCTTGCCGTTACGGGTCTGCAGCATGAAGAGCTTGCCATCCTCGATGGTGAACTCCATGTCCTGCATATCCTTGTAGTAGTTCTCGAGGCGGGTAGCGATCTCAACGAACTGATCGTAGACCTCGGGCATCTCCTCATGCAGCTTGCTGATGGGAGAAGGAGTACGGATACCGGCGACGACGTCCTCGCCCTGTGCGTTGATCAGGTACTCGCCCATCAGCTTCTTCTCGCCGGTGGCGGGGTTACGGGTGAAGGCAACGCCGGTGCCGGAACGCATACCGGAGTTACCGAAGGCCATCTGCTGCACGTTGACGGCAGTGCCCCACTCGTAGGGGATCTCGTTCATCTTACGATACACGTTGGCGCGGGGGTTATCCCAAGAACGGAAAACGGCCTTGACGGCACCGATCAGCTGCTCCTTGGGATCCTGCGGGAACTCCTCGCCCTGCTTCTCAAGGTAGATCTGCTTGAACTCCTTGACGAGCTCCTTCAGGTCGTTGGCGTCCAGCTCAACGTCCTGCTTGACGCCCTTGCGCTCCTTCATAGCGTCGATGCGCTCCTCAAAGAAGCTCTTGCCCAGCTCCATGACGACGTCAGAGTACATCTGAATGAAGCGGCGGTAGCAGTCGTAGGCAAAACGGGGGTTGTTGGTCTTTTTGGCCAGACCCTCAACAGCCTGATCGTTCAGGCCGAGGTTCAGGATGGTGTCCATCATGCCGGGCATGGACTGACGTGCGCCGGAACGGACGGAAACCAGCAGGGGGTTCTCGATGGAGCCGAAGGTCTTACCGGTCTGCTCCTCGAGGATGCCCATGTATTTGAAGATGTCTGCCTTGATCTCATCGTTGATCTCACGGTTGTCAGCATAGTACTGGGTGCAGGCCTCGGTGGTGATGGTGAAGCCCTGCGGAACCGGCATGCCGGCGTGGGTCATCTCGGCCAGGCCGGCACCCTTACCACCCAGAGTGTTCTTCATGGTGGTCTGGTCGCCGCCGAAGGCGTCATGGCCCTCTTTGAACAGATACAAGAATTTCTTGCTCATAGTTACCTCCCAAATTGGTGACGTGTTTGCATCACATAAATCATGTCTGCATAGTCCATTATAACAGACCAAAAGACAGATTTCCAGTAGATTGTTAAAAAAATGCTCAATAGTTTCGCTGAAAAGTAGCCAAACTTTTTTGGTTCAGGTATTGCAATTTGCACAAAAATCGTGTATTTTATAATGGGTGGGAAGTTCGAAATATTTTTTGAGCTGTCACTTTTTTCTTTTTGAGTGCCGCGGTAAATTTTTGCGGCGAACGGCGTTTTTCGGCTTGCTAAAATGCGCCGCATGTTATACAATATATAGGGCAGCACCGCATAATTCCCGCCTTACGGCGTAAGCACCGCTCCGGCGTATCGGCACTTGGAATTATGCGGTATTGCCATAGGTATAAGGTCCGTCGGCAGCCCCCGTGCGCCGCGGGCACGAAATGAGTGTATAAAGGAAGAACCGCTATATGTCTACCGCAAGAGAGAATTTCGAGCTGGCACAGCAGCGCTATGCCGCCACGTTTGAGCGCCATCTGGATAACGGCGTGAATTTTATCAGTGATAACGTCTTCATTGAGCCGGAGGTCGTCATTGCCCCCGGTGCGACCATCCTGCCGGGCTGCATCCTGCGCGGCCAGACGGTCATCGGCCCGGACTGCGTCATCGGCCCCAACACCCTGCTGGAGGATACCGTCGTTGACGCCGGGTCCACGGTCAATGCCAGCCAGTGCTATGGGAGCCACATCGGCCCCAACAACAAGATCGGTCCCTTCACCCATGTGCGCGTCGGCACCAAAACCGCCGAGGGCTGCCATCTGGGCGCTTATGTCGAAACGAAGAACGCCGACTTTGCCGAGGGCAACACGGTCAGCCATCTGACCTACATCGGCGATGCCACGGTGGGCAAGTACTGCAACTTCGGCTGCGGCACCGTCACCTGCAACTACGACGGCGAGGGCAAGTTCCACACGACCATCGGCGACTATGCGTTCATCGGCTGCAACACGAATCTGGTCGCACCCGTCACCATCGGCGACCATGCGTTCACGGCTGCCGGCTCCACCATCGGCCATGACGTGCCCGCCGGTGCGCTGGGCATCGAGCGTGCCAAGCAGGCCGAGATCGACGGCTGGGGCGAGCGCAAGCTGGAGAAGTATATCGCCAAGAAGCAGAAGCTGGAAGCGGAGAAGAAAGGGAAGTAAAGCGTTGTAGGGGGCGGCGTCCTCGACGCCCCGCGGCCTTCCCATAAGCAGCCGCTTATCTTACGCTGCCGGGCCGGGCATGCCCGGCCCCTACGGTACTTCACGATTTTTCAAAGGATATATCTATGTTCGAAATGACCTCCGGGGCGGACTGGCTGATTGCCGGACTGGGCAACCCCGAACCGAAATATGACGGCACCCGCCACAACGCCGGTTTTGAGGCGCTGGACTATCTGGCCGCGCAGTGGCAGTGCGACATTGCCAAAGCCAAATGGCAGGGCCTGTACGGCACGGCACAGGTGAACGGCCACAAGGTCGTGCTGCTCAAGCCGCTGACCTACATGAACCTGAGCGGCCAGAGCATTGCCCCCGCCGCCAACTTTTACAAGATCCCGGCAGACCACATCATTGTGCTGTGCGATGACATCACCCAGGAGCCGGGACATCTGCGCATCCGGCCCCACGGCTCTGCCGGCGGGCACAACGGGCTGAAAAGCATCATTGCCAGCCTGGGCACCGACCATTTCAGCCGTATCCGCATCGGCATCGGCGCCAAACCGAACCCGCAGTACGACCTGGCCGCCTGGGTGCTGGGCAAGCTGCCTGCCGCAGACCGCAAGGCCATGACGGACCGCTACCCGGACATTGAGGAAGCCTGCAAGCTGCTGATGGACGACAATCTGCAGTACGCCCAGAACAAGTTCAACCACTAAGGGGACGTGAATCATGAGTGAAATCCGTAAAAAAGCAATGACCCGTCTGGTGCTCTGCGCTGTAGCGCTCGTCGCCTGCATCATTTTCAGTGTCCTGCTGCTGAGCGGCACCCTTGACGGCAAAACCGGCGGCAGCCAGCCTGCCTCCGGCGATACCATCAGCAGCAGTGCCCCCGTAGAGGGCGTTGACGATCCCACCGCCGACAACTTTACCGCAGAGAGCACCCCTGCCGAGGAGGCGCCCGCTGAGCCCGAGGCCACCCCCGAGCCGACGCCGGAGCCTACGCCCGTGCCCGAGTACGAGGGCCTGAGCGTGCAGCCCACCACCTATTATAATGAGGGTGAGCAGCCGACCTACACCGTGACCGACGGCAACAATCTGAACATGCGCGGCGGCCCCGGCACCGACTATGACAAGATCGGTCAGGTGCCTGCCTCCACCAGCGTGACCGCACTGGGCACCAATGAGGACGGCAGCTGGGTCGTTGTGAACTACAACGGCACCTACGGCTGGCTCAAGACGGAGTTCTTGAACGGGTAAAAGCTCTCTTGCCTCCCCCTAGCAGGGGAGGTGGCCCCGCAGGGCCGGAAGGGTTGAACCTTGCGGCCATCCGAAATATTTAGAGCAATGGCAAGGCTCTCTCCCCCAGCCGCTGCGGCGGCACTGCTCCGCAGCCGGGCCCCTCTGTCACTCCGCGACATCTCCCCACGCAGTGGGGAGTCACCCTCGCAGAGGGGGCCAAGGAGAAATGTATGTTCAACGCACTTTTCACCAAAACAGACGAATACGCAAGACTGGCGCAGGCGCTCGGGGGTCCGGGGGCTTGCGCCTTATTTGGCATACCGGGGTCGGGCCGGGCGATGGTCTATGCCGCGCTGGCGAAGGCCCTCGACAAGCCGCTCTGCATCGTGACGCCCGGTGAGGCCGAGGCGACCCGGTTTGCGGGCGACCTGAACGCGCTGGGCGTGGCGGCGGCAGTGTTCCCTGCCCGCGACTATGTGCTGCGCCCCATCGAGGGCACGGGCCGCGAGTACGAATACCGCCGTCTGGCCGTGCTGGGCGACCTCGTCGGCGGGCGGCTGCAGGCCGTCTGCGTGCCCGACGAGGGCCTGACCCAATACACGACGCCGCGGGCGGATTTCTGCGCGAACACCCGCAGCCTGCGCCCCGGCGACACACTGCCCCGCGCCGAGCTGACCGCGCTTTTATACGGCGCAGGCTATACGCGGCGCGACCAGGTGGACGGCCCGGGTCAGTTTTCGATCCGCGGCGACATTGCGGACATCTACGCGCCCGACATGAAGCAGCCCGCCCGCATGGAGTTCTGGGGCGACGAGATCGACACGATGCACACCTTCGATCTGGCGACCCAGCGCCGCGACGAGCCGATTGAAAAAATCTACGTCTCCCCCGCGCGGGAGATACTGTTCGGTCAGCCCGCCGACGCAGCGGAGAAGATCCGCTCCTATATCAAAAAGGCCCGCGGCAGGCGGCGCACGGCGCTGGAGACCTGCACCGCTGCGGACCTGGCACAGCTGGACGGCGGCGCGATGCCCGTCAACATGGACAAATATCTCACGCTGCGCTACCCCGAGCCTGCGACGATTTTAGACTACTTTGACGATCCGCTGCTGATCCTGGAGGAGCCGGCCTCCCTGCGGGAGGCCGAGCGCGCCACCGCGTTCCGCCGGGGCGAGGAGCTTTCCGCCCTGCTGGAGGACGGCGTGCTGGCGGCAGGGCTGGATAAGCTCTACGCCGAGAGCGGCTGGCTCTGGGCGCAGTGCGCCGCACACCGCACGCTCTGTGCCGAGAACTTTGCCCGCAGCATGCCCGATGTGCCGCTGAAAACCATCGTCAACGCACCCGCCCACACGCTGCCCGCCTGGGGCGGCGAGGTCGCGGCGCTGCTGGAGGACATCCAGCCGCTTTGCAGCGGCGGCACGGCGGTCACGGTCATGGCCGGCACGCCCCGTGCGGCGGCAGGTCTGGCCGCCGACCTGCGCACCAAAGGGCTGAACGTCACGACGGACGCGGCGGCGGAGCCGAGCGCCGGGTTGGTGCAGATCCTGCCGGGGCAGCTTTCCGCCGGGTGCAGCCTGCCGTTTGCGAAATACGCCGTGTTTACGGCCCGCGCCTTCGGCGTGAGCGGCGCACAGAAGAAGAAAAAGCGCAATAAGGACGCGCTGAACAGCCTGAGCGAAATCTCGGTGGGTGATCTGGTCGTTCACCAGAACCACGGCATCGGGCGGTACGCGGGCATCCAGCGGATGGCCGTGCAGGGCGTCACAAAGGACTATCTGCGCATCGAATACGACAAAAAGGACGTGCTGTACGTGCCCGTCACCCAGCTGGACCTTTTGTCCCGCTACACTGCGCCGGGCGACAGCGACAACGTGAAGCTGAGCCGCCTGGGCGGCAGCGATTGGGCCAAGACCCGCAAGAAGGTCAAGGCTGCGACGGAGCAGATGGCGAAGGAGCTGATCGAGCTGTACGCCCGCCGCAAGCAGGCGCACGGCTACGCCTTCCCCGCCGACGACACCTGGCAGGGTGATTTTGAACAGCGCTTTGCCTATGAGGAAACACCCGACCAGCTGACCTGCGCGGCGGACATCAAGCACGATATGGAGGAGCCGTGGCCGATGGACCGGCTGCTCTGCGGTGACGTCGGCGTCGGCAAGACCGAGGTCGCACTGCGCGCCGCGTTCAAATGCGTGATGGGCGGCAAACAGTGCGCGATCCTGGCCCCCACGACGATTCTGGCGTGGCAGCACTTCAACACCGCGCTGACCCGCATGGAGTCCTTCCCCATCCGCATCGGGCTTTTGTCCCGCTACCGCACCGCCAAGGAGCAGAAGGAGACGCTGCGCGGGCTGAAGGACGGCACCGTGGACATTGTAGTCGGCACGCACCGGCTGCTGTCCGGCGATGTGAAATTCAAGGACCTGGGCCTTGTCATCATCGACGAGGAGCAGCGGTTCGGCGTCAAGCACAAGGAAAAGCTCAAAGAGAGCTTCATCGGCGTCGATATGCTGACGCTGTCGGCCACGCCGATCCCCCGCACGCTGAACATGGCGCTGTCGGGCATCCGCGATATGAGCACAATTGAGCAGCCGCCGTTTGAGCGCCAGCCGATTGAAACCTATGTGCTCGAGTACGACGAGGGCATCGTGTCCGAGGCCATCCGCAAGGAGCTGGCCCGCGGCGGGCAGGTATACTACCTGCACAACCGCGTGGACAACATTGAGGAATGCGCCGCACGGGTGGGCAAGCTCGTGCCCGGGGCGCGTATCGGCATTGCCCACGGCAAGATGACCGAGGAACAGATTTCGTCGGTGTGGCAGCAATTGCTGGACAACGAGATCGACATCCTTGTCTGCACCACCTTAATTGAGACCGGCGTGGACGTGCGCAACTGCAACACGCTGATTATTGAAAATGCGGACCGCATGGGATTGAGCCAGCTGTACCAGATCCGCGGGCGCGTGGGACGCAGCTCCCGCAAGGCGTATGCGTATTTCACCTTCACACGTGACAAGGTGCTGACCGAGATCGCGGCCAAGCGGCTTTCGGCCATCCGGGAGTTCACGTCGTTCGGGTCGGGCTTCCGCATTGCGATGCGCGACTTGCAGATCCGCGGTGCGGGCAGCCTTTTGGGCCACAGCCAGCACGGCCACATGGAGGCCGTCGGCTACGATTTGTACGTGAAGATGCTGGGTCAGGCCATTGCCGCGGCCCGCGGCGAGGCCCCCGCCCCCGACAAGAGCGACTGCCTGGTGGACATCACCGTGGACGCATTCCTGCCGGAGGAATATATCCCGGACGCTGCCGGGCGCATCGAGGCATACAAGCGCATTGCGGCCATCGAGACGACGAGCGACGCCGAGGACGTGCTCGACGAGCTGATCGACCGCTACGGCAGCCCGCCCAAGAGCGTGCAGGGGCTGGTGGACGTCTCCCTCGTGCGCGTGACCGCAGCCCGCGTCGGCATTGCGGAGATCGTCCAGCGCGGCGACCAGCTGATTTTGTATAGTGACATCGTCGGGCCAAAGCAGCTGGGCGAGGTCATGGAAAAGTTCCCGCATCGGGTGCTGTACAATGCACTGGGCCGACCCTATTTCAGCCTGCGCGTGCAGAAGGGCGAAAGCCCGCTGGTACTGCTGCGGGATGTAGTGACCCTGCTGCCGGGGGCACAGAATCAGCCACAGACAAAGCCATAAAAAATAAGCACCTGTTTGCTGCGGTAAAAAGCAGTAAACAGGTGCTTTGCTTTTGGGGTAAGACGCTGAAATTTCTTTGGTCCTTTCTTTATAAAGAAAGGACAGAGGGGCTTTGCCGGGCGTGCATTACACCGCCCGTTCCCCCCTTGCTTCACTCAAACACGTTCTCCTCATCCTCCACCACTTCACCAACGTGGTTACCCTCACTGTCCAGCCCGCGCTTGTCCAGCATATAGTGTACAAATTCCTGCGCCAGGCCGTAGAAGGTCGCAAAGAGCGGCACGCCGACGACCATGCCCACAAGACCGAACAGGTCGCCGCCGACCACGATGGAAAACAGGATCCACAAGGCAGAGATGCCGATGGACGAGCCCAGGATCTTCGGGCCGATGAAGTTGCCGTCCACCTGCTGGATGACCAGAATCAGCACGCCGAAGATGACCGCCTGGATCGGGTCAACCAACAGCAGAATGAAGATGCTGGGGATCGCGCCGATGAAGGGGCCAAATACCGGGATAATATTCGTGATGCCGATAAACACACTGATGAGCAGTGCAAAATCGAGCCGCAGGATCGCCATTGCCACAAACGTGATAACGCCGATGATGGCCGAGTCAATGATCTTGCCCACAAAGAAGCCCGTAAAATTCACGTTGGCATAATGGCAGATGCGCAGCGTGTTTTCCGCAGCCTTTTCCGGCAGGAAGGCATGCGCCAGCGTGCGCAGCTGATGGAGCAGATGCTCCTTGTCCGCCAGCATATAGATGCTGGCCGCAATCGAGGTGAAAATCGCCACAAAGTTCGATGCCACGCTGCCGATGCTGGCCACGATCTGCGGCATGGCGGCGCTGGCCATGTTGTAGATTTCCTTGACCATCGCCTCGGAATCGTCCAGCACTTTTGTGGCCGACGACAGGTCAACGCCGAAGCGCTCCTGAACCATGCCCAGCATATCCTGTACGCTGTGTATGTAGCTCGGGAAGTTCGTAAACAGCATGGCGATGCTGTCCACGATCTGCGGGATGACCAGCCATGCCAGCAGCACAAGCAGCAGAATTGCCACCAGATACGCCAGAAGAATCGCGAATCCGCGCGTCTTTTTCTTCTCTTTAAACAGCTTTGTGTAGAAGAACTTGACCATCGGGTCAAGCACATAGGCAATGACTATGCCGCCCGCAAACGGCGACACGATGCCGATAAACACACCGATTTTCCCCAGAAAGTACCCCAGATTGTTCAAAGCCAGATACAGCGCAATACAGGCCCCGACCACGCAGAACCAGTCCAGCATCGTCTCCGGCTTTTTGGTCCAGATATGTTCCTCTTTCAAATGCTCCGCTCCTTTTACATCATTTTACAAGAGTATTGTACGCTATGCACGCCTGTATTGCAAGGAATAACTTGTTAATTTTCTTGCAGCCCGCCTGGTAAATTCCGGCGCGGCTCACCGTTTTCATCCAGGCCGCGGGCCGTCAGCCCTGCCCCGACAGCCTGTTTGAGCAGCGCCGCCAGCACGGCCAGCGTCGGCACGCCCAGCACCATGCCCGGGATGCCGAACCACGCCCCGCCCACCACGATGGCCAACAGTACGCCCAGCCCCGGCAGGCCGGTGGCCCCACCCAGAATGCGCGGCGCAATAAAGTTGCCGTCCACCTGCTGGACCACAAAAATAATGATGGCAAATTCTGCCGCCTTCCAGGGCAATTCCAGCAGCAGGATGATGAGCCCCGGCACCGCACCGAGGAACGGTCCCAGCACCGGGACAATGTTTGTCACGCCGACCAGCACGGCCAGCAGCGGCGCGTATTCCAGCCCGAAGATCGACATCAGCGCAAATGTTTCCCCGCCCACGAGCAGGGCGTCCACCAGCTGCCCGCCGATGTAGCCGCTGAAAATTTTGTTGGCAAGACGGCAGATTTCCAGCGCACTGCCCGCGGCACGCGGCGGCATCGCCGCGTGCAGACACGCCCGGGCCGCGCGGAGCAGCGCCTCCTTGCCGGAGAGCAGGTAGATGCTGGCGGCCAGTGCCACCACGGCGTTGCCCGCAGCCCCCGCCGCGCCGGAGACGAAATCCGCCGCCGCACGCGCCGCACTGCGGGACAAACCGCCGAACCAATTTTGCAGTGCCGTGCCCACCATCTGCACAAGCTGTTCCGCCGTGGCCGTATCGATGCCGAACGTATTTTGCACCCAAACCAGCAGGCCGCGGATGGTCTCCTCATACGCGCCGAGCCGCCCGGCAAAGGTCGTCACGCTCTGCACGAGCTGCGGGACGATGAGCGCCGCCAGCAGCGCCAGCGCACCGAAAAACAGCGCATAGCTGACGGCCATCGCCCCGCCGCGCCTGCCTCCAAAGAGCTTTTGCGCAAAAAAGCGCGTGGGTATGTCCAGTACATAGGCCAGCAGCAGCCCCCAGCCAAACGGTGCCAGCAGCCCGAGAAACGCCCCGGCCCCGCGCAGCACGCCCGGCAGCCAGTCTGCCGCGGCAAACACCGCCGCGACGCCCGCCGCCAGCAGCAGCCAGTCCTTCATCGTGTGGGGTGTGCGGTCAAAACAATTTTTCATTGTCGCTCCTCCTGTTTTGTGGTACACTGTTTACAGCGCATACTTTGTTCGCCTTACTTGCTTCTGTTATACCACTTTTTTTCAAAAGGTAAAGAGCCGTATAATTGGAATCACAATAATTTACGGAAAACCGATGTTTTTCGTGAAAATCCTCGTCAGCGCACGCCTGCCGGGCGCGTCGGTGCTGTAAGGGGCGGTGTCCCCGACGCCCCGCGGAGGGGGCAAGACCCCTCCCTGCAAGCCGCTCGAAAACGGGCTGCAATCCTTTGAGCAACACCGCATAATTCCCGCCTTACGGCTTAAGCACCGCTCCGGCGGCTGCGGCACGGCATCTGCGTTGCCAAAAT